>Ga0209724_1000186_pt1 | contig 69649 bp, 68 predicted proteins | sample grotaG_FD_184143 | JGI IMG/M metagenome (GOLD analysis project Ga0209724, IMG submission 184143) | Glacier valley bacterial and archeal communities from Borup Fiord, Nunavut, Canada, to study Microbial Dark Matter (Phase II) -... | ecosystem: Environmental > Aquatic > Freshwater > Ice > Glacier ...
CGCAACGCCACGCCGCCGGTCTCCGGATCACGCTCCGGGTTCACCAATTCGCAGGCCGTACCGGCGGCTTCGCAGCGCTCCCCGGAACCGACGTCGATGACCAACATTCTCTTCACGTCGGACGGCGGCGTGCGACTCGTCGAAGACACGAAGCCGAAGTTCGGGACCGTCGACCAGCGCAGGGAGCGCAACTAGTCGCGCATCTAGCCGCGTATCTAGTCGTACTTCGCGCTGCGTTTGTTGCGCGCGGCGTCTGTCGGTACAATCGTGCGGTCGATCAGGAGAGCGTCGCCGCCGTTGCCGGTGACCGCCGAAGGCGCAAATCCCATAACCGCTCAGGTACAGGCTTCGTCCCAAAGAGGAGCTTCAGAGACTGGTCGACGGCAGTAACAATCTGGAGAGCGATGATGCCCGGTGCCGTTTCCGGGAGAGTCATCCACCGAAGGGGCACGCGGGCATCGCTTCCGCAATCTCTCAGGTAAAAGGACAGAGGGATAGGCTCCGCAATCCGCCATCCCACTGTTCCACCCGAGAGCCCATGACCCAGACCACTCCGCTGTCCCCTGCGCCGGTATCCGCCGCGGCTTCCACGCCGCTGCTGAAGACCGCCCTGCACGCGCTGCACGTCGAACTCGGCGCGCGCATGGTCCCGTTCGCCGGCTACGAGATGCCGGTCCAGTATCCGAAAGGCGTGCTGCAGGAACACCAGCACACGCGCAGCGCCGCCGGACTCTTCGACGTGTCGCACATGGGTCAGATGAAGCTGGTGGGCCCGAGCGCGGCCGAAGGACTCGAACTGCTGGTCCCGATGGACATCATGGGACTGGCGTACCAGCAGCAGCGCTACGCTCTGTTCACCGACGGGGCCGGCGGCATCCTCGACGACCTGATGGTCACGCACTGCGGCGGCTACCTGTTCGTCGTCGTCAACGCGGCCTGCAAGGTGCAGGACACCGCGCACGTGCGCGCCGAGCTCGGCGGACCCGGCAAGCCGGGCTGCGACATCATCGAGCTCGACGACCACGCGCTGCTCGCGCTGCAGGGCCCCGACGCCGTCACCGTGCTGACCCGCCTGTGCCCGGAGGTCGACTTCGCGAGCTGGATCTTCATGACCGCGCGCGACCTGACGATCCAGGGCATGCCGTGCTTCGTCACGCGCTCGGGCTACACCGGCGAGGACGGCTTCGAGATCTCGATCGAGAACCGCTACGCCGAACAGCTCGCGCGCCTTCTCCTGCTGCAACCCGAGGTGGAACCGATCGGCCTGGGCGCGCGCGACTCGCTGCGTCTCGAAGCCGGCCTGTGCCTCTACGGCAACGACATCGACAAGGACACGACGCCGGTCGAGGCCAGCCTCGTCTGGGCGCTGTCGAAGGCGCGTCGCGCCGACGGTCCGCGACCCGGCGGCTTTCCCGGCGACAAGCGCATCCTCGCGCAGCTCGCGGCCGTGAAGGCCAGCGGCTCGAAGGACGCCGTCACGAAGAAGCGCGTCGGCCTCGTCGGCGTCGACCGCACGCCGGTGCGCGAAGGCTCGCCCCTGGTCGATGCCGACGGCAACACCGTCGGCCACGTCACCAGCGGCACGTTCGGCCCGACCGCGCAACGCGCGGTGGCGCTCGGCTACGTCCCGTCGAGCCACGCGGCGGTCGGCACCGCGGTGACCGCGATCGTGCGCGACAAGCCGGTGGCGATGCAGGTCGCCGCGACCCCGTTCGTGCCCAACCACTACTACCGCGGCTGATCGCGCCCCCATCCCTCCCATCGAAGGAAGCTCATGACCACCCTGCACTACACCGAGGATCACGAATGGGTCCGCACCGAGACCGATGGCACCGCGACGATCGGCATTACCGATCACGCGCAGGACGCGCTCGGCGACATCGTGTTCATCGAGATGCCCGAGGTCGGCAAGGCCTTCGCGAAGGGTGACGCTGTGTGCGTGGTGGAGTCGGTCAAGGCGGCGGCCGACGTGAAGATGCCGGTCGCCGGCACGGTGGTCGCGGTCAACACGACGCTGCCCGACGACCCGTCGAAGGTCAACACCGATCCGCTCGCCGAAGGCTGGTTCATCCGCGTCAAGCCCGACAGCTCCGCCGACATCGACGCGCTGCTGGACGATGCGGCCTACGCCGCCCTCACCCAATCCTGACCCCCCTGCACCCCTGCCCGATGAACACCGTCACCGAACCCGCGCTTGCCGCCGCCACGTCGTCGACTCCCGAGTCGCTGGCATCCCTCGAACGGCGCGACGCCTTCGTCGCGCGTCACATCGGCCCGTCCGCCGCCGACCAGGCCGCGATGCTCGACACGCTGGGCTACGCGTCGCGCCGGGCGCTGATCGACGCGATCTTGCCGGCCGCCATTCGTCGTCCGGCGAGCGGACCGCAGGCGATGGCGCTGCCCGACGCGATGCCCGAGCACGAGGCGCTCGAGCAGCTCACGGCGCTCGCGGCGCGCAACCAGGTATTCCGTTCGTTCATCGGCCAGGGCTATCACGGCACCTTCACGCCGGGCGTGATCCTGCGCAACGTGCTCGAGAACCCGGCCTGGTACACGGCCTACACGCCGTATCAACCCGAGATCTCGCAAGGGCGGCTCGAGGCCATCATCAATTTCCAGACGATGGTCTCGGAGCTGACCGCGATGGACATCGCCAACGCGTCGATGCTCGACGAGGCCACTGCCGCCGCGGAGGCGATGACGCTGTGCCAGCGGGTCGGCAAGAGCCGCTCCCAGCGCTTCTTCGTCGCCGACGACGTGCTGCCGCAGACGCTCGACGTCGTCCGCACGCGCGCGGAACCGCTCGGCCTCGAGGTCGTCGTGGGTCATCCCACGCGCGAAGCCGTCGCCGACTGCTTCGCCGTCCTGCTGCAATACCCCGGTGTCGACGGGCAGGTCGTCGATCATGCGGAGCTGGTCGACGGCGTCCACCAGGCCGGCGGACTGGTGATCGTCGCGGCCGACCTGCTGGCGCTGACGCTGCTGAAGGCGCCCGGCGAATGGGGCGCCGACGTCGTCGTGGGCACCAGCCAGCGCTTCGGCGTGCCGATGGGCTTCGGCGGTCCGCACGCCGGCTATCTCGCGACGCGCGACGCGTTCAAGCGCAGCATGCCGGGCCGCCTCGTCGGCGTGACGCTCGACAGCAACGGCAAGCGTGCCTACCGCCTCGCATTGCAGACGCGCGAGCAGCACATCCGCCGCGAGAAGGCGACCTCGAACATCTGCACCGCGCAGGTCCTGCTCGCGGTGATCGCGAGCATGTACGCCGTCTATCACGGGCCCGAAGGCCTCGCGGCGATCGCGCGGCGCACGCACCGGCTGACGACCGTCCTCGCGACCGGGCTGCAGGAGCTCGGCGCCACGGTCGTCAACGCATCCTGGTTCGACACGCTGACGGTCGGCTGCGATGCGGCGTTCACGCACGCAGCCGCGGCGGCCCACGCGGTCAACCTGCGTGCGATCGACGCGGACCGCGTCGGCATCTCGCTCGACGAGACGACGACGCGCGCCGACGTCCAACGGCTCTGGCTGCTGTTCGCGCGCGGTCGCCCGCTGCCGGACTTCGACGCCATCGCTTCCGCCACCGTCGACGCGCTGCCGCCGTCGCTGGTCCGCGCGTCGACCTACCTCACGCATCCGGTCTTCAACACGCATCATTCCGAGACCGAGATGCTGCGCTACCTGCGCCGGCTCTCCGACAAGGACATCGCGCTCGACCGCGCGATGATCCCGCTCGGCTCGTGCACGATGAAGCTCAACGCGACCTCCGAGATGATCCCGGTCACCTGGCCCGCGTTCTCGCACATCCATCCGTTCGCGCCGTCGTCGCAGACCGAAGGCTATCGCGCGATGATCGCCGGGCTCGAGGACATGCTCTGCGCGGCGACCGGCTACGCGGCGATCTCCCTGCAGCCCAATGCCGGCTCGCAGGGCGAGTACACCGGACTGCTGGTGATCCGCGCGTATCACGCGTCGCGCGGCGAGGCGCATCGCAACGTCTGCCTGATCCCCTCGTCGGCGCACGGCACCAATCCGGCCTCGGCGCAGATGGCCGGCATGAAGGTCGTCGTCACGGCCTGCGACGAGATGGGCAACGTCGACCTCGCAGACCTCGAGGCGAAGGCCAGCGCCCACGCCGGCGAACTCGCTGCGGTGATGATCACCTACCCGTCGACGCACGGCGTCTACGAGACCGGCGTGCAGCGGATCTGCGAGATCGTCCATCGCTACGGCGGACAGGTCTACGTCGACGGCGCCAACATGAACGCGATGGTCGGCGTCGCGGCACCGGGTCACTTCGGCGGCGACGTGTCGCACCTCAACCTGCACAAGACGTTCTGCATCCCGCACGGCGGCGGCGGACCCGGCGTCGGACCGGTCGGCGTCGGCGCGCACCTGGCGAAGTTCCTGCCCGGTCGCGTGGCCCGCGACGGGCTCGACCAGAGCGCCGCGATCGGTGCGGTGTCTGCCGCACCGTACGGCTCGGCCTCGATCCTGCCGATCTCGTGGATGTACATCGCGATGATGGGCAAGGCCGGCCTCACCGCAGCTACCGAGACGGCGATCCTGTCGGCCAACTACATCGCCCGCAAGCTGGACCCGCACTTCCCGGTCCTCTACCGCGGCGACGACGGGCTGGTCGCGCACGAGTGCATCCTCGACCTGCGCCCGATCAAGGAGGCCAGCGGCGTCACCGTCGACGACGTGGCCAAGCGGCTGATGGACTACGGCTTCCATGCGCCGACGATGAGCTTCCCGGTCGCCGGCACGCTGATGATCGAGCCGACCGAGTCCGAGCCGCTGGTCGAGCTCGACCGCTTCATCGCCGCGATGATCGCGATCCGCGAGGAGATCCGCGCGATCGAGGACGGACGCCTGCCGCGCGACGACAATCCGCTGTGCAACGCGCCGCATACCGCGGAATCGCTGCTGGCCGAGGCCTGGACGCATCCGTATTCGCGCGAGGCGGCCGCCTATCCGCAGAAGAGCCTGCGCGCGAACAAGTACTGGCCGCCGGTGGGCCGGGCCGACCACGTCTACGGCGACCGCAACCTGTTCTGCGGCTGCATCCCGACCGAGCAGTACGCCTGAAACGCGGAAACGCGCGGCGAAGCGGTCGTCCGATCGTTCCGTCACGCCGCACGACGCTTCGCGGATCGTGTGCGTCGATTCGTCGGACATCCGTCGCGACGTCCCGTCGAACCCCGCACGATGCGGCCTTCGATCCCGAAGGAACCGCGATGAACCCACTGAACCTGCTCGATGCGCCGGCCGCCGTCATCAAGGCCGTGACCTTTCCGTTCCGCGCGCTCTTCGTGGTCGGCCTGTGCTTCTTCATCAACTGGTTCACGTCGCCCGGGCAATGGTGGGCGCAGTGGGTCGCGTTCGGGATGACGATCGCGGTGGTGTGCGTGTGGGCCAGGGCGCTGCGCGTGGTGATCACCACGGTCGGACTGGCCGGCGGTGCGTACCTGCTCTATCGCTGGTGGACCGGGCGCTGCGCGCAGGATCGGGGCGGCATCCGGCCCGTCGACACCAGCGGCTTCTGAGCCGCGCCAGGCCGACGGTCAGCGCTTGCTGCCGGCCGGTGCCTTCTTCGATGGCGCATCGATCAGCTGCACGAACAGCTCACCGTCCTTGAGCATGCCGAGTTCATAACGCGCGCGTTCCTCGACGGCGCCCGCACCTTCCTTCAGGTCCCGGACTTCGGCCGCCAGCTTCGCGTTGCGCGCCGCGAGGTCCGCGTTGACGCGGTTCTGCGCGGCGAGCTGCTGCTCGGCCTCTCGCACGCGCATCCATCCGCCCTTGCCCAGCCACAGCGGGAACTGGACGAAGACCAGCATCGCGGCGAGGAGGAACGGGACGAGGCGCATGGCGGCGGGCGGCCTACTTCAGGTTGTAGAAGGCCGAGCGACCCGGGTAGGTCGCGACGTCGCCGAGGTCTTCCTCGATGCGCAGCAGCTGGTTGTACTTGGCCACGCGGTCGGTGCGGCTCATCGAACCCGTCTTGATCTGCATCGCGTTGGTCCCGACCGCGATGTCGGCGATGGTCGTGTCCTCGGTCTCGCCGGAGCGATGGCTGATGACCGACGTGTAGCCGGCGCGCTTGGCCATCTCGATGGCAGCGAAGGTCTCGGTCAGTGTGCCGATCTGGTTGATCTTGATCAGGATGGAGTTGGCGATCCCCTGTTCGATGCCTTCGCGCAGGATCTTGGTGTTGGTGACGAACAGGTCGTCGCCGACCAGCTGCACCTTCTTGCCGAGCTGGTCGGTGTGATGCTTCCAGCCGGCCCAGTCTCCTTCTGCCATGCCGTCCTCGATCGACAGGATCGGGTACTTGTCGCACCAGGTCGCGAGCAGGTCGGTGAAGCCGGCCGCGTCGAGGATCAGGCCCTCGCCGTCGAGCTGGTACTTGCCGTCCTTGTAGAACTCGCTGGCCGCGCAGTCGAGGCCGATGGCGATCTGCGAGCCGGCCGTGTAGCCGGCCTTGTCGATCGCGTCGAGGATCAGCTGGATCGCGGCCTCGTGGTTGGCCACCGACGGCGCGAAGCCGCCCTCGTCGCCGACCGCGGTGCTCATGCCCTTGTCGGCGATGACCTTCTTGAGCGCGTGGAACACCTCGGCACCGTAGCGCACCGCTTCGCGGAAGCTCGGGGCGCCGACCGGGATGATCATGAACTCCTGGATGTCCAGGTTGTTGTTCGCGTGCGCGCCGCCGTTGATGACGTTCATCATCGGCACCGGCATCGTCATCGCCGACGTGCCGCCGAAGTAGCGGTACAGCGGCAGCCCAGACTCCTCGGCCGCGGCCTTGGCCACCGCCATCGACACGGCCAGCATCGCGTTGGCACCGAGGCGCGCCTTGTTGTCGGTGCCGTCGAGGTCGATCAGCGTGCGGTCGAGGAAGGCCTGCTCGTTCGCGTCGAGGCCCATCACGGCCTCGGAGATCTCGGTGTTGATGTTCTCGCAGGCCTTGAGCACGCCCTTGCCGCCGTAGCGGTGGCGGTCGCCCGAGGACGGCCCGTCGCGCAGCTCGATGGCCTCGCGCGAACCGGTCGACGCGCCCGACGGCACGGCCGCGCGACCCAGCACGCCGGACTCCAGCAGCACGTCGCACTCGACCGTGGGATTGCCGCGACTGTCGATGATCTCGCGGCCGATGATGTCTACGATTGCGCTCATGTCTTCCCTGTTTTCGGTTTGATTTTTTGTCGCGTTCCGTCGTGGCTCAGACGCCTTCGACGATCAGCATGTTCATGATCGCGGCGCCTTCGCGCGCCGCGCGGGCCTTGCGGTATTCCGCCGAGTCGTAGAACGCCCTGGCCGCGGCCATCGACTCGAACGGCAGCACGACGATGCGACCCGGCTGGCGGCCCTCGAGCCGTTCCGTGGTTCCGCCCCGTGCCAGCGGCTTCACGCCATGGACTTCGAAGGCCGCGCTCGACCACTTGCGGTATTCCGCGTACTGCTCTGGGTTGGTGATCTCGACGTCGGCAAGGATGTACGCAGCCATCTCAGGGTCTCCTCGTGCCGATCGGGTCGGCGAATCTGGTGTCAGACGCCGAAGTCGTTCTCGGCGAAGCCATTCGCCTTCGTGACACGGTCGATCGCGACCAGGGTCTCGAGCAGACGGCGCATGTGCTTCAACGGCACCGCGTTGGGCCCGTCGGACATCGCGTGCAGCGGGTCCGGATGGGTCTCCATGAAGATGCCGGAGATGCCGACCGCCATGGCCGCGCGCGCGAGTACCGGCACGAACTCGCGCTGCCCGCCCGACGTCGTGCCCTGCCCACCCGGCAACTGCACCGAGTGCGTGGCATCGAACACGACCGGACACCCGGTCTCGCGCATGATCGCGAGCGAGCGCATGTCGGACACGAGGTTGTTGTAGCCGAACGAGACGCCGCGCTCGCAGACCATGATATTGCCGCCGTCGCCGCCCGCCGCGATGGCCGCGTCGCGCGCCTTGTCGGCCACGTTGGTCATGTCGTGCGGCGCGAGGAACTGGCCCTTCTTGATGTTGACCGGCTTGCCGGCCGACGCGGCCGCGTGGATGAAGTCGGTCTGGCGGCACAGGAACGCCGGCGTCTGCAGCACGTCGACGACCGACGCGACCGTCGCGATCTCGTCGATCGCGTGGATGTCGGTCAGCACCGGCACGCCGATCTGCTTCTTCGTTTCGGCGAGGATCTTCAGGCCGTTGTCCATGCCGGGACCGCGGAACGACTTGCCCGAGCTGCGGTTGGCCTTGTCGAACGACGACTTGTAGATGAACGGGATGCCGAGCTCGGCCGTCATCTCCTTGAGGATGCCGGCCGTGTCGAACGCGAGCTGCTGCGACTCGATGACGCAGGGCCCGGCGATCAGGAAGAAGGGATGCTCGAGGCCGACGTCGAAGCCGCACAGCTTCACGACGGTTGCTCCGACTGCTGCTCCACGTCAGGCCGCCTTCTTCATGCGCGCCGCCCGGTTCGCGATGGCCGCCTCGATGTACGACGTGAACAGCGGATGGCCGTAGCGCGGCGTGGACGTGAACTCGGGGTGGAACTGGACGCCGAAGAACCACGGATGCGCGTTCGGGCCGGTCTGCGGCAGCTCCATGATCTCGGGCAGCGACTCGCTCGGCGTGTGCGCGCTGATGCGATAGCCCTGCGCCTCCAGCGTCGGCGCGAAGAAGTTGTTGACCTCGTAGCGATGGCGATGGCGCTCGTTGACCTCCGCGCCGTAGATGTGCGCGGCCAGCGTGTTCGGCTCGACCGGACAGCGTTGCGAACCGAGGCGCATCGTGCCGCCGAGGTCGGAGCTCGTCGAGCGCTTCTCGACCTTGCCGTCGCGGTCCTGCCATTCGGTGATCAGCGCCACCACCGGATGGGGCGTGTTGGGGTCGAATTCGGTGCTGTTGGCGCCTTCGAGGCCGCAGCGATTGCGCGCGTACTCGATCGTGGCGAGCTGCATGCCCAGGCAGATGCCGAGGAACGGCACCGCGTTCTCGCGCGCGTGGCGGATCGCCTTGATCTTCCCTTCGGTTCCGCGCACGCCGAAGCCGCCCGGGATCAGCACGGCATCGAGATGATCGAGTCCGGCAGTGCCTTCGGCGTCGATGATCTCGGAATCGAGGTACTCGATGTTCACCTTGGCACCGGTGTGGATGCCGGCGTGCACCAGCGCCTCGGTCAGCGACTTGTACGACTCGGTCAGGTCGACGTACTTGCCGACCATGCCGATCGTGACCTCGAACTTCGGATGCTCGAGGCTGTGGACCAGCTTGTCCCACACCGACAGGTCCGCCGGCCTCGCCGTGATGTTGAGGCGCTCGCACACGAGGTCGTCGAGACCCTGCGCGTGGAGCATCGCGGGAATCTTGTAGATCGAGTCGGCATCCCACACCGAGATCACGCCGTTCATCTCGACGTTGGAGAACAGCGAGATCTTGGCGCGCTCGTCGTCGGGGATCACGCGATCGGCGCGGCACAGCAGCGCGTCGGCCTGGATGCCGATCTCGCGCAGCTTCTGCACGCTGTGCTGGGTGGGCTTGGTCTTGAGTTCGCCGGCCGATGCGATGAAGGGCACCAGCGTGAGGTGCAGGAAGCAGCACGAGCCGCGGCCGCCGCGCAGACTCATCTGCCGCGCCGCCTCGAGGAACGGCAGCGACTCGATGTCGCCCACAGTACCGCCGATCTCGACGAGCGCGATGTCCGCGCCGCCGCTCTCGGGAAACGCGGCCGATGCCCCGCGCCGAATGAAGTCCTGGATCTCGTTCGTGATGTGCGGGATCACCTGGACGGTCTTGCCCAGGTATTCGCCGCGCCGCTCCTTGCGGATCACGCTCTCGTAGATCTGGCCGGTCGTGAAGTTGTTGACCTTGCGCATGCGGGCGCTGACGAAGCGCTCGTAGTGGCCCAGGTCGAGGTCGGTCTCCGCGCCGTCCTCGGTCACGAACACTTCGCCGTGCTGGAACGGCGACATCGTGCCCGGATCGACGTTGATGTACGGATCGAGCTTGAGGAGCGTGACCTTGAGGCCCCGCGATTCGAGGATTGCAGCGAGGGACGCTGCGGCGATGCCCTTGCCGAGCGAGGACACCACGCCACCGGTGACGAATACGAATTTGGTCATGAAGAGTCGCACTGAGGCGGCCTGACCGACGGGTCGCCGCGCAGCACCACCGGGAAATTTGGATTATAGCGGACTGCCCCGGGAATCCACGCGCCGCGGGTCGCCCTTGCATAATCGCGCCGATGAAACGCCAGCCTTCCGGGCCCCGATCGAGGTCGCGTCAGACACGAACCGCGCCCCGCGCGTCGCCGGCACCGGCCGTGGCGCCGCGCGGTCGGGTGGACCTCGTCGACGCGTTGCGCGGCGTGGCGATCACGATGATGATCGCCTATCACTTCTGCTTCGACCTCACCTACTACCGCTGGACCGACTGGGCGATGCTCGATGACGTCCGCTGGATCGCCTGGCGCACGGCGATCGTGACGTCGTTCCTGTTCGTGGCGGGCCTGTCTCTCGCCCTGCGCGACGACCGCGAGCAGCGACGCGGCGCGGGCTGGTTCGACCCCGCCTTCCTGCGCCGCTGGGCGCAGATCGCCGCTGCCGCACTGCTCGTGACGGTGGGGAGCACGATCCTGTTCCCGGATCGCTTCATCTACTTCGGCGTCCTGCACTTCGTCGCACTGGCGGTCTGGCTGTGCCGGCGCGCTCCGCGCCTGGGCGGCTGGGGCATTGCCGTGGGCGCGGTCGCGCTCGCGCTCGGCCTGTCAGTCGCGCACCCGGCCTTCGATCCGCGCTGGGTGAACTGGATCGGCTTCGCCGCGCAGAAGCCGCTGACCGAGGACTACGTGCCGCTGTTCCCGTGGATCGGCGTCGTCCTGATCGGCTGTGCCACAGGGGCGCTCTGGGGTCGCCGCGGCTTCGGCCTGCCGCCGTCGCTGGCATCCGCCTGGAAGGCGGTGCCGACCAGGATCCGCGCCACGCTCGCGGCAATGGGACGCTGGAGCCTGACGATCTATCTTCTGCACCAGCCGCTGATGCTGGGCGCGATGGCGGCGGTCAGGCAGATCGGCTGACGCCTACTTGTAGGAGAACACGATCCGCGCGGAGTAGGCCTTCTTCGTCGCCGGGTCCTTGAGATTCGAGATCCCCGAGTACTCGAGCAGCTTGCGGTTGTGCGGGTCGACCGTCAGCTCGAGCGGCGGCAGCACCAGGCGCAGCACCGAATCGAGCTCGACGCGCACGCGGATCGCCTTGACGCCGTTGACGTCGACGTCCGCGAGCTTGCGGGCCCGCAGCGAGAAGCTGTCGACCCGCCCGGCGACGGCGAGCATGAAGTGCAGGATGCCGCCCGCCTGCAGCGTGTCGAGATGGTCCAGCACGTAGGCCTGGGCACCGCAGTCGGCCACCAGCTCCTTCACCCGCTCGACGGAGCCGCTCTTGCGATCGCCATCGCGCATCATGAAGAGATCGACCTTGCTCTTCTCGATGCGCGTGATGCCTTCGCGGTACTCGGGCACCGATTGCTCGAGCTGATAGACCGGCACGTAACGGTCGGACGAGAAGTCGAACTTGCGCTCGGCGATCTGCTGGCCCGACGGCGACAGGTAGCGCGTGATCCCCGAGACCCAGCGTCCGTTGTCGGTCTGCACGTCGTAGTGCTCGGTGAAGATCACCTTGCCGGTCTTGAGGTCGTGCGCGGTGCTCGTGAACTGTTGCGACTCGGCCAGGCACAGCGCGGGCACAAGGGCGGGCAGAAGCGCGAGGACGCCCAGCATCGAACGGACAGGCATGCGGGTCTCAGGCATCGCGCACTGCCCTGCCGGTCTTCGCGAATCGGTAGTGGGCCACGCCCCACTGCGCCCCCTTCTCGAAGCCGAACAGCTCGGCCACAGCCATGTAGAACATGCGCCAGCGCGCGAACCAGACGGGCGCATCGGCCTCGCCGTAGGTCGCCTTGAACACGTCCATGATCGGCTCCCGGGCCGCGTCCATGCGGGCCAGCCAGTCGTTCGCGGTGCGTTCGTAGTGACGCCCCGAGACCCACCAGCGCTTCTCGATCTCGAGGGCGTCGGCGAAACTCTTGAACAGGTCGAAGCTCGGCATCGTGCCGCCGGTGAAGAAGTAGCGCGACATCCAGTCGTCGGCCTCGCGATCCTCGAAGTGGTAGGCCACGTGGCGGTTCGCGAACACGTGCACGAAGACGCGCCCGTCGTCGGCCAGCCAGCGCGCGACCTTGGCGAACAGCAGGCGGTAGTTCTTCATGTGCTCGAACATCTCGATCGACACGATGCGATCGAAGCCGCCCTTCAGGTCCGACGGCTCGAACTCGAAGTCGACGATGTTGCCGGTGCGGACCTTGAGATTGGTGATGCCGAGCGCCGCGGCCTGCGCCTCGATGTGCTCGCGCTGCCCCACCGAGTTCGACAGGCCGATGATGGTCGAGCGCTGGTAGCGGGCCGCGGCCCACAACGCGAACGATCCCCAGCCGCAACCGAGGTCGAGGATGCGCTGGCCGTCCTGCAGCCCCGCGCGATCCGCGTAGGCGCCGAACATGGCCTGCTCCGCGCCGGCGAGCGACTCGCGGCCGGTCGCGTAGAGGCAGGACGAATACTTCATCCGCGCGCCGAGATGGAGCTTGAAGAACTCGGCCGGCACCTCGTAGTGCTGGGTGTTGGCGGCCTGCGTCTCGATCGCGATCGGGCTGGCGGCGAGCTCGGCGACGAAGCGGCGCTGACGCTCGGCCACCTCGTCGTCGCTTCCGCGCGTCTCGGCTTTCAGCCGCTTGGCCATCAGCCGGCGCATGCCGAACCGCACCAGCGGATCGGGCAGCCAGCGACGCTCGGCGAATGCGATCGCGTTCATGCGTCCACGCCGGGACGGACGGCCCGCAGCGTGGCTCGGGGGAATGGCGGCCACGCGGGTGTCGAGAGGAGCGAATTCGTCATGCATTCTTCTTGGGGAACCACGGAATGAACGCACTCGTGGTGCGGATGTAGTCGGCATACTCGGGACGATCGTGAGCCATGTGCGCCTCGGTGATCGGGATGCCCGACAGTCGCAGCAGCAGGAAGGCCATGACCGCCGGGGAGATCAGACCCACCCACCACCAGCCGCTGCCGACCGCGAGGAACAGGTAGGTGACCCAGTGCAGGCATTCGAAGAAGTAGTTCGGATGCCGCGAGTAGCGCCACAGCCCGACCCGGCACACCTTTCCCTTGTTCGCCGGATCCTTCTTGAAGCGCGCGAGCTGGGCGTCGGCCATCGCCTCGCCCGCCACCGACGTGATCCAGATGGCGAACGCGGCGACGATCGCCCAGGCGGGCGGCAGGTCGTCGCGCCACGCGACCACCAGGAACGGCAGCGACAGCAGCGCCGAGAACACGGTCTGGAACTGGAAGAACCAGAACAGGTTGCGGTCGGCCTTCGCGCCCCACTCGCGGCGAAAGCGCGCGTAGCGGCCGTCCTCGGGCTTGCGGTGGTTGCGGATGAACAGGTGGGTTCCGAGACGAAAGCCCCATACCCCGGCGAGCACGGCGAGCATCACGCGCAGCACCGGCGGCGCGGACCCGAACGCGGCGAAGAGGACACCGAGCCAGCCGAGGCTCCACGACCACACCGGGTCGACCATGTTGGCGTTGTGGCTGCGCAGCTGGAACAGCCACACCACCGCCAGCGCCACCGCAACGGTGGCGATGCCGATCGCGTAGATCGCGCCGGGCGGCCAGGCAGAGGCAGGGGAAAAGAGGTCTTCGATGTTGTTCATGTCGGTCGGCGAATGCTGGCCTTCTTACGCAGCCGGACGTCGACCGGATTCGGACGGGCGGCGGCCCGCGTCGGCGCCATCAGGTCGCCAGCGCGCAGCGCTGCGCGGCCACCAGCGTCGCGACGCCCTGCCCGGCCAGGTCGAGCAGGCGGTCCAGTTCGTCGCGCGTGAACGGCGCGCCCTCGGCCGTGCCCTGCACCTCGACCATCCCGCCGGAACCCGTCATCACGACGTTCATGTCGGTGTCGCAGGTCGAGTCCTCGGCGTAGTCGAGGTCGAGCAGCGGAACGCCGTCCTTGATGCCGACCGAGATGGCCGCCACGAAGTCGCGCGCCGGACTGGCCGCCAGCGCACCGCTGGCGATCAGCGTGGAGATCGCGTCGTGCGCGGCCACGAACGCGCCGGTGATGCTGGCCGTCCGTGTGCCGCCGTCGGCCTGCAGCACGTCGCAGTCGAGGGTCAGCGTGCGCTCGCCGAGCGCGTCGAGATCGAACACGCTGCGCAGCGACCGGCCGATCAGGCGCTGGATCTCCTGCGTGCGGCCGGACTGCTTGCCGCGGGCGGCCTCGCGGTCGCTGCGGGTGTGGGTCGCGCGCGGCAGCATGCCGTACTCGGCGGTCAGCCAGCCCTTCCCCTTCCCCTTGAGAAAACCGGGGACACGGTCCTCGATGCTGGCCGTGCAGAGCACGCGGGTGTGACCGAACTCGATCAGCACCGAGCCCTCGGCGTAGCGCGTGAAACTCCGGGTGATCGTCACCGGGCGCAGCGCACCGGCCGCGCGTCCATCGGTTCGTTGGTAGGTCATCAGATTTTCGGCATCAGCTTGTTCGACTTGCGGATCGACGAGCGGATGTCGTCGATGGCCCGCTCGATCTCGCTGTCGGTCATGGGAGAGTTCTGCACGTCGAGCTGGCTCGGGCGCAGGTGATCGATCGTGGTGGTGATGGCGCCGAGCGGCATCGCCACCGTGGAGACACCGGAATCCGCGCTGAGGTCCGAACCGGCCCAGCTCATCGCCATGCCCGTGACGTTGTCGGCCTCGCCGCCGGCCTCGGCGAGCGCGAGCTCGATCATGTCGGGGACCGCGCGCATCACGGTGCTGTCGGCGAACGCCGAGGCGATCGCCTGGTCGTTGACCGCCGACCACAGCCCGTCGGTGCACAGGAACAGCGTGTCGCCCGGCTGCAGCGTCATCTTGCGCGACAGCTCGACCGACGGCAGCTCCGGCGAACCCAGGCAGTTGAACAGCTTGTTGCGGTCGGGATGGGTGTCGATCTCGGCGGGCGACGCGAGGCCCTGCAGGATCATGCTCTGGATCTTCGAGTGGTCGCGGGTCTGCGCGATGATCTCGCCGGTCCTGACCCAGTAGAGTCGCGAATCGCCGACGTGGGCCCAGAACGCCGCACCGTTCTGCACGATGCACGCGACGATCGTCGTGCGCGGCGACTCGGCGAGCTTGTTGGCCGTGCGGTAATGGAGGATCTGCTGGTGCGCGTCGAGGATGCTCGACTCGAGGAAGCGCTGCGGACTCTTCAGTGCCGGCTTGGCCTGCTGCTGGAACAGCGACCCGACGGTCTGCACGGCGATCTGCGCCGCCATGTCGCCCTGCACGTGGCCGCCCATGCCGTCGGCGACGATCATCAGCAGCGCATCGCGCGTGAAGCAGTAGCCCATGCGGTCCTGGTTGGACTTGCGGCCACCCTTCTTGCTTTCCTGATAGATCGAGAAACGCACTATCGGCCCTGACGCGTGTACATGGAGATGGTGGAATTGCGGCCCGAGTCGCCCAGCCCGAGACCGCGCGGCTTGAGGCCGCGCAGCTTCTCGAGAGCCCGATCCGTCAGCGTCTTGCGGCGGACGGTCGGCACCCGGTCGAGAAGAGCCTTCTGCAACGCGAAGACGCTCTGCGGGCGTTCGAGGATGTCGAGCTTGAGACACCACTCGACGACCTCGAGCAGCTCGTCGGAATAGCTGTGCGACAGCTCGCGGATCTTGGCACTCATCTTGTCGTTGACCACGCGGGCGTCGGCCGGTTGCGGCGCGTGGCCGGACATCGACGCGAAGATCGACGCGCCGATGCCGTAGATGTCGGTCCACGGCCCGAGCAGCGCGTGCTTCGCATACAGCTCCGGCGCGGCAAAACCCGGCGTGTACATCGGGAACAGCTTGCCGGTGTCGGCCGACAGCGTCTGCCGCGCGGCGCCGAAGTCGAGCAGGATCGGCGACGCGTCGCGCCGCAGGTAGAGATTGGCCGGCTTCAGGTCGAGGTGCAGCAGCTTGTTGGTGTGGACCTCCCGCAGGCCGTTCATCACCTGCGTGAACACGAGGCGGATGAAGCGCTCGCCGAGCAGCTTCTTCTCGCCGCGGTCGCGGTACTTGAGGATCTGTTCCTGCAGCGTGCGGCCCTGCTCGTAGAGCATGACCATGTAGACCGTCTCGTTGGCGCGGAAGAAATTGACCACACGCACGACGTTCGGATGGAGGATGCGCGCGAGCGCCCTGCCCTCCTCGAAGAAGCACTTGAGGCCGATGCGGAAGGTCGGCAGGTTCGACTCGACGATGGTCGGCACGAGTTCGCCGGCGCGCCGCAGCGCGAGCGAGCTCGGCAGGTATTCCTTGATCGCGACGGGACGGTCGAACTCGTCGCGCGCCAGGTAGACGATCGAGAAGCCGCCGCTGGATATCTTCTTTACAATGCGATACCCCTCGACCTCGTAGCCTTCGGGTAACGCGGCGTTCGATTCAGAAGCCATGACGGATCAGCGAACGCGGGGGCGGTTTTGAATGCAAATAGCGCGAATTGGCGACGGAAGATCGCCTAAGAGGAGAGGTCGAATCATCGGGCGCATGCATCCGGTTTGCGCCGCTGGTGAAGCCCTGGAACTTTTGGGCACCGCGGATTTTCGGCGAGCGACCATCGAGAGCCGTCCGCGGGCTGCGGCATTTTGTTCATTTAATGACCTCTTGTAAAGAAAGCGCCGGCCAGACCCACCCGACGCCGTCCCTCCGGCTGCCGTCCGTGCCGCCACAGCAACAACTCGACACCCGACCCTTCACCCGATGACCGTCTCCAGCATGACCGGCTTTGCCCTCGCCCGGCGCGACCACCGCGTCGGCGCGATCGTGCTCGAGATCCGCAGCGTCAATTCGCGCTATCTCGATCCGCAGTTCCGCCTGAGCGACGAACTCCGCGCCGGCGAAGCCCACCTGCGCGAGGCGATCACCGCCAAGGTCGCGCGCGGCAAGCTCGACGTGCGCTTCTACATCCACCGCAACGCCGGCGGCAGCGAGAGCGTCGTCGCGGCCGACCGGGTGCTCGCGCAACTCGCCACGCTGGAACGCAGCGTCCGCGAGCTGCTGCCGGACGCGCGCCCGCTGTCGGTCAGCGAGGCGCTGCACTGGCCGGGCGTCCTGGCCAGTGGCGACCTCGAGGTCGACGAGGTCCTGGCGGTCACGAAGGCCCTGGCCACGGACGCACTCGACCAGCTCGCGCTCGCCCGGGCGCGCGAAGGCGATCGCCTGGCCGCCGCCATCCTGGAGCGCGTCGTCACGATGGAGACGATCGCCACGCGGCTGCAGCCGTCCGTGCCCAGGCTCGTCGAGGCGCACCAGCAGAAGCTCGAGCAGCGGCTCGCCACGGCGCTCGGCATCGTCTTCGACGGGGCCGAGGCGACCGCATCGACCAGCACCGTGACGCGCGCCGAAGCCCTCGACCGCATCCGCCAGGAGATCACGCTCTACGGCACGAAGATCGACGTGTCCGAAGAACTGTCGCGCCTGGCCGGCCATCTGGCCGAGGTGCGGGCCATCCTCGGGCGCGGTGGCGCGGTGGGCAAGCGGCTCGATTTCATGATGCAGGAACTGAACCGCGAGGCGAACACGCTCGGCTCCAAGTCCGCGACGGCCGAACTGGCGGATGCCGCCGTCGAACTCAAGCTGGCCATCGAGCAGATCCGAGAACAGGTGCAGAACCTCGAATGAACGACCTCCTCCCTCCCGCTCCACCGCACGTCGGCAACGTCCTGATCGTCGCCGCGCCGTCGGGCGCAGGCAAATCGACGCTGGTCAACGCGCTGCTGGCCGCCGACCCGACGGTCCGTCTGTCCATCTCTTACACGACGCGGGCGCCGCGACCCGGCGAGGCAGAGGGCCGGGAGTACTTCTTCGTCGACGTGCCGACCTTCAACGCGATGAGGCAGCGCAACGAGTTCATCGAGTCCGCCGAAGTGCACGGCCACCATTACGGCACCTCGGCGAAATGGATCGAGGCGCGCATCGCGTCGGGCGACGACGTCCTGCTGGAGATCGACTGGCAGGGCGCGCAGCAGATCAAGCGGCGCTTCCCCGACGCGATCGGGATCTTCATCCTCCCGCCGTCGATCGACGCCCTCGAAGCCCGCCTGCGCCAGCGCGGCCAGGACGAAAGCGCCGTCATCACCCGTCGTTTATTGGCCGCGGGCGGGGAGATCGCGCACGCCCGCGAGTTCGAATACGCTATTATCAATCAAGAGTTTGCAGAAGCTTCCCATCAGTTGAAGTGCATCGTGCAGGCCGCCCGATTGCGCTTCTCGTCACAAGCCCTTCGTCACGCAGAGCTGTTCGGACAACTGGGGATCCACGTCGGCTGATCCGCCGCCGCATCCAGGCGAGTTTCGAAAGAGAGGGAACGTCGCGGGCGATCCGCCTTCGAACGGTCCGGCCCGGGCACGATCTTTACCGTCATCCACGTCGTCCGCGGTTTCGTCCCGCGGCGCCGAACAACACGTCGCAACCTGACGCAACACCCCCTGGAGAGCCACATGGCCCGCATCACCGTCGAAGATTGTCTGAAGCACATCCCGAACCGTTTCCAGCTCGCGCTCGCCGCAACCTACCGCGCGCGCCAGCTCGCGCAAGGCCACACGGCCAAGATCGAGACGCGCGACAAGCCCACGGTCACGGCGCTGCGCGAGATTGCCGAAGGCAAGATCGGCATCGAGATGCTCAAGAAGGTCCCGACCTGAGGTCTCGACCGCCCAGATGAACGCCTGAAGAGCCGAACCGCGACCCGGCACCGACCCGCCCGCAGACCGCCATGAGCCTGTCCACCGCTCTCGATTCGGTCGCCCGGCTGATCAACTTCAAGCGGCGGCGCGAGGCGCTCACCGCCGACGAACTCGGCGGTCCGCCCACGCTCACGATCGACACCCAGGGTGCCGGTCAGCTCATCGCGCACGTCCCGCCGCCGCCGGCCGAGCCGTCGCGGGTCGTCAGCCTCGCACCGCTGACCGAGATGCTGTCCGCCTATCTCGGCGCGGCGGACATCAAGCGGGTGCGCGAGGCCTACCGCTTCTCCGACGAGGCGCACCTCGGCCAGTTCCGCTCGAGCGGCGACGCCTACATCTCTCATCCGATCGCGGTCGCGGAGATCTGCGCGGGCATGAAGCTCGACGGCAACGCGATCTGCGCCGCGCTGCTGCACGACGTCATCGAGGACCAGGGCGTCAAGAAGGAGGTGCTGTTCGACAAGTTCGGCGCGCAGGTCGCCGACCTGGTCGACGGTCTCTCCAAGCTCGACCGCCTGCAGTTCCGCGACAGCCAGGAAGCCCAGGCCGAGAACTTCCGCAAGATGCTGCTCGCGATGGCGCGCGACGTGCGCGTCATCCTGATCAAGCTCGCCGACCGCCTGCACAACATGCGCACGCTCGGCGCGCTCGCGCCGCACAAGCGGGCCCGCATCGCGCGCGAGACCCTGGAGATCTACACGCCGATCGCGCACCGCCTCGGCCTGAACACGATCTACCGGGACCTGCAGGACCTGTCGTTCATGCACCTGTATCCGCTGCGCTTCGCGGTGCTGCGCAAAGCGATCCTCGCCGCGCGCGGCAATCGTCGCGAGGTCGTCGGCAAGACGCTCGAGGCGGTGCGCGGCGCGCTGCCCGCCGCCGGCATCCGCGCCGAGGTCTACGGCCGCGAGAAGACGATGTACGGCGTCTATCGCAAGATGATCGAGAAGAAGCTCTCGTTCTCGCAGGTGCTCGACGTGTACGGCTTTCGCATCGTCGTGCAGGACCATCCGTCGTGCTATCTCACGCTCGGCGCGCTGCACGCGCTGTTCAAGCCGGTGGCGTCGAAGTTCAAGGACTACATCGCGATCCCGAAGATCAACGGCTACCAGTCGCTGCACACGACGGTGCTCGGGCCGTTCGGCACGCCGGTCGAGTTCCAGATCCGCACGCAGGACATGCATCGCGTCGCCGAGTCCGGCGTCGCGGCGCACTGGCTGTACAAGAACCTGGAAGACGGCTCCGACCTCCAGCCCAACACGCACCAGTGGCTGCAGTCGCTGCTCGAGATCCAGAACCAGACCGGCGACGCAGCCGAGTTCCTCGAGCACATCAAGGTCGACCTGTTCCCGGAGACCGTCTACGTCTTCACGCCGAAGTCCAAGATCATCACGCTGCCGCGCGGCGCGACGCCGATCGACTTCGCGTACCAGATCCACACCGACATCGGCAACACGTGCATCGCGGCGCGCATCAACGGCCAGTTGTCGCCGCTGCGCACCGAGCTGCAGTCGGGCGACGTGGTCGACGTCATCACGTCGCCGACGTCGCGGCCCAATCCGAACTGGGTCAACTTCGTGCGCACAGGCCGGGCGCGCTCCGAGATCCGGCACTACCTCAAGACGATGAAGTACGAGGAGTCGGTCGAACTCGGCAAGCGGCTGCTCGAACAGTCGGTGCGCCAGCTCGATCGCGACTTCGACTCGCTCACCGATGCCGACTGGCAGCGCGTGCAGTCCGAGAGCGGCTCCAAGACGCGCGACGAACTGTTCGCCGACATCGGCCTCGGCCGTCGACTGGCGGCGGTGGTGGCGCGCCGCATCGTACTGGCCTCGTCGCACGCCGAAGCCGATGGAGCGCCCGCCGCGAAGGTCTCTGCGGCCCCCGTCGTGATCCACGGGGCCGACGGCGCCTCGGTGACGCTCGCACGATGTTGCAGCCCCATCCCGGGCGACCCGATCTTCGGGCACATCCAGCGCGGCCATGGCCTCGTCGTCCACACGACCGACTGCCCCACCGCAGCGCGGCAGAAGACCCGGGACCCGGAACGCTGGATCGACGCGCAGTGGGACCGGCCCGACGAGCCGGAGCGCGAGGGCACCCGCCTGTTCAACGTCAAGCTCGACCTGTCGCTGAAGAACGAGCGCGGCGTGCTGGCGCGCGCTGCGGTCGAAATTTCCGATACCGGCGCGAACCTCGCGCACGTCTCGATGGACGACGAGGCCGAGGAGATCACGCTGCTGCACCTGATGGTGCAGGTCACCGACCGCGGGCACCTCGCCCGCGTGATGCGGCGCCTGCGGCGCCTGCCCGAGACGACGCGCGTGCTGCGCATCAAGGGCTGAGTCCGTTCAGTCCGCGACGTGCTCCGGGTAACGGACCGCGAGGATCTCGATGTCCTCGATCCCGCCCGGCGTGCGCAACGTCACCTCGTCCCCGACCCGCGCCTTCACGATCGCGCGGGCGATCGGCGCGACCCAGCTGATGCGCCCTTCCAGCGGCTCGGCCTCGTCGATGCCGACGATCGTCACGGTGTGGGTCGCGCCGTCGACGGCGTAGTCGACGCTGGCACCGAAGAACACCTGGTCCGATCCTTCGTGCAGCGACGCGTCGACCACCTCGGCGATGTCGAGGCGTCTGGTCAGGAACCGGATGCGCCGATCGATCTCGCGCAGTCGCTTCTTGCCGTAGAGGTAGTCGCCGTTCTCGGAGCGGTCGCCGTTGGACGCAGCCCACGACACGATGCGGACCACCTCGGGGCGCTCGACGTCGAGCAGCCGGAAGAGCTCCTCGCGCAAGCGGGCGTACCCCTGCGGCGTGATGTAGTTCTTCGACCCGGCCGGCAGCGGCGACGCGAGGTCGCCATCGGCCTCGTCGTCGTCCTCGGTCTCCTTGACGAAGGCCTTGTTCACAGCCAGTTCGAACGGTTGCGTGGCTTCCGCGTGAGGTAGACCACCGACAGGATCGCCAGCGCGACGAACCAGAGCAGCGACCACTCCGCGATCGACAAGCCGAGCAGCGTCCAGTCGATGCGCGCGCAGTCGCCGGTCGCGTAGAGCGCGCGCTCGATCACCGAGGCGAACGGCAGGCGCTGCAGTTGCGTGAACAGGCCCGCGGTGCACGATTCCATCTGCGGCGGATTCCATTGCAACCACACATGCCGCATGGCGAAGCCCACCCCCGTGATGGCGAGCAGCGCGGCAACCACTCCGTAGACCTTGACGAAGAAGCCTTTCGGTCCCGCGATGGCAGCGATCAGGAACACGAAGCCGATGGCGATGAAGACCACCCGCTGGATCATGCACAGCGGACAAGGCTCGAGGCCCCTGAAGTACTGGAGGAAGAGCGCGAAACCGATCAGACCCGTACAAACAAGAAAGCCCGCCAAGGCGAGCTTTCTGGAGAGATCGACGCGCGGCCGGCGCCGCATCGTTGACTGCATCGTGTTGGAACCTTCCGAATATTACTGCGCTCAGGACTTGGGGTCCGGCTGGGGCGTGATGCGCAGGTAAGGCTTCAAGGCAGTATAGCCCTTCGGAAACTTCTGCTTGATCAGCTCCGGATCCTGCAGCGACGGGACGATGATGACGTCGTCGCCGAACTTCCAGTTCACCGGTGTGGCGACGCTGTGACCGTCGGTCAGTTGCAGCGAGTCGATCACGCGCAGGATCTCGTCGAAGTTGCGGCCGGTCGACGCGGGATAGGTGATGGTCGCGCGCACCTTCTTCTTCGGGTCGATGAAGAACACCGAGCGCACGGTCAGCGTGTCGTTCGCGTTCGGATGGATCATGTCGTAGAGATCCGCGACCTTGCGATCGACGTCCGCCAGGATCGGGAACTGCACGTCGGTCTTCTGCGTCTCGTTGATGTCGCCGAGCCAGCGCTGGTGCGAGTCGACGTCGTCGACCGACACGGCCAGCACCTTGACGTTGCGCCGCGCGAACTCGTCCTTGAGCTTCGCCGTGTAGCCGAGTTCGGTCGTGCAGACCGGCGTGAAGTCCTTGGGATGCGAGAACAGGATGCCCCAGCTGTCGCCGAGCCAGTCGTGCAAGTGGATGTCGCCGGTGGTGGACTTCTGCGTGAAGTCGGGGGCGATGTCTCCGAGTCTCAAAGCCATGTGGATCTCCTCGTTGGATGGGCGTGCGGGCGGGCCGCCTGCCGGAATGAAGGGGGGGTGGGGTCAGCTCTGGACCCACGGCAGCCCGGCCTTGCGCCAGCCGGTCGCGCCGCGATGCCCGTCGGCATCGAGGTCGCCCTCGAAGCCTTCGAGGATGTTGAACGCGTGTCGATGACCCGCGGCCGTCACCGCCGTCGCGGCGGCATGCGAGCGCACACCGCTGCGGCACAGGAACAGCAGGTTCTCGCGCTGGCCGTCGAGCGCCTCGACCTGTTCGACGAACTGCGGGTTCGGACCGGCCGCGCCGAGCGATTTCCATTCGATCAGCGGCGTATCCGGCACGCGCCCGACATACTCGTGCTCGAATCGCGTGCGCACGTCGACCAGCGTCGCGACGCCCGACAGCATCAGCGCGTAGGCCTCGACCGGTGTGATCAGCCCCGCGTACGGCACGCCCTTCTCGTGCGCACGCGACGCGGCGCGCGAGACGATGGTCTCGGGCAGTTCGTCGAGCGTCGGATGGACGTCGCGCAGGCCGCTCACGCCAGTTCCTGTTTCACCGCGGGTCCTTCGATGAACACGCGCGCGCGCCGCGCGGCCAGATGGATCGTCGAGCCGACGACCACGTCGAGCTCGTCGAAGCGCTCGCGCGGAAGTTCCACCTCGAGCGCCTTGCCGTCGGCGACGTCGCTCAGTTCGAGGCGCACGGTCGAGCCGAGCTTGACCACGTGCTCGACCTTCGCGGTGAACGCGGCCGTCGACGGATCGTCGACGATGTCGAGGTCGTGCGGGCGGATGTAGGCCGTCCCCGTCGCGTCGACGATGCCCTTGTGCTCCGGCGCCACGATGCGCGAGCGACCGATCTCGGCGACCCCGTCGCGCACGCGGCTCTGCAACTGGTTGGCGTGGCCGAGGAAGCCGTAGACGAACGACGTGGCCGGATGGTCGTAGACCTCGTCGGGCACGCCGATCTGCTCGATGCGACCGTGGTCGAACAGCACCACCCGGTCGGACACCTCGAGCGCCTCCTCCTGGTCGTGCGTGACGAATACGCTGGTGAGCTGGATCTCGTCGTGCAGGCGGCGCAGCCAGCGTCGCAGGTCCTTGCGCACCTTCGCGTCGAGTGCACCGAACGGCTCGTCGAGCAGCAGCACCTTGGGCTCGATCGCCAGCGCCCGGGCCAGCGCGATGCGCTGCCGCTGTCCGCCCGACAGCTGGTGCGGGTAGCGATCGCCGAGCCAGTCGAGCTGCACCAGGTTCAGCAGCCCGTGGACCTTTTCGCGGATCACCGCGTCGCTCGGCCGCTCCTTCTTCGGCTTGACGCGCAGGCCGAAGGCGACGTTCTCGAACACCGTCATGTGGCGAAACAGCGCGTAGTGCTGGAACACGAAGCCCACCGCGCGCTCGCGCACATCCTTGTCGGTCGCGTCCTCGGAGTCGAAGTAGATGCGGCCTTCGTCGGGCACCTCGAGACCCGCGATCACCCGCAGCAGTGTGGTCTTGCCGGAACCCGACGGGCCGAGCAGCGCGACCAGTTCGCCCGGCTCGATCGTGAGGTTGACGTGGTCGAGCGCGACGAAGTCGTTGAAGCGCTTGGAGACGTTCTCGATCTTGATGCTCATCTTGTCTACCTTTGAGACTTCAGAAATCGCCGCTCGACGACGGTCTTGATCACCAGCGTCACGAGTGCGAGAAAGGCCAGCAGCGACGCGCACGCGAAGGCCGCCGCGAAGTTGTATTCGTTGTAGAGGATCTCGACGTGCAGCGGCAGCGTGTTGGTGCTGCCGCGGATGTGGCCCGAGACGACCGACACCGCGCCGAACTCGCCCATCGCGCGCGCATTGCAGAGGATCACGCCGTACAGGAGTCCCCATTTCACGTTCGGCAGCGTGACGCGCCACAGCGTCTGCCAGCCCGACGCGCCGAGGACGACGGCGGCCTCCTCTTCCTCGCGGCCCTGGGCCTGCATCAGCGGGATCAGCTCGCGCGCCACGAACGGGAAGGTCACGAAGATGGTGGCCAGCACGATGCCCGGCACCGCGAAGATGATCTTGATGTCGTGCTCGGCGAGCCACGGCCCGAACCAGCCCTGCAGGCCGAACATCAGCACGTAGACCAGGCCCGACACCACCGGCGACACCGAGAACGGCAGATCGATCAGGGTGATCAGCAGCGCCTTGCCCCTGAAGTCGAACTTGGCGATGGCCCACGCCGCGGCGATGCCGAAGACCAGGTTCGCCGGCACCGCGATCGCCGCGGCGGTGAACGTCAGGCGGATCGCGGACCACGCCTCGGGATCGCTGATCGACGTGAAATAGTGCTCGACGCCCTTGCGGAAGGCCTCGACGAACACCGCGGCCAGCGGCACCAGCAGCGCGACCGCGACGTACAGCAACGCGATCGTCGTCAGCACGATCGGCAGCAACGCCGCCTTCCACGACGCGGAGCGCTGCGGACCGGCGCGTGCGGTCGCGCGCGGACGCATCGCGGGCGCCGAGGCCTTCGGCGCGCCCTTCTCGAGGACGGCCGACATCAGACCTTCCTCTCCTGCGCGTTGCGACGTCGCATCCAGCCCTGCAGCAGGTTGATCGCGAGCAGCATCACGAACGACGCGAGCAGCATCACGACGGCGAGCGCCGTCGCGCCAGGGTAGTCGTACTGCTCCAGCTTGCTGATGATCACGAGCGGCGCGATCTCCGACACCATCGGCATGTTGCCGGCGATGAACACCACCGAGCCGTACTCGCCGACCGCGCGCGCGAACGCCAGCGTGAAGCCCGTCAGCAGCGCCGGCATGATGGTCGGCAGGATGACCTTGACGAAGATCTGCAGGCCGTTCGCGCCGAGCGACCGCGCGGCTTCCTCGAGTTCGCGCTCCATGTCCTCGAGCACCGGCTGGATGGTACGCACCACGAACGGCAGGCCGATGAAGATCAGCGCGACCAGGATGCCGAGCGGCGTGAACGCGACCTTGATGCCCAGGGCGGCGAGCGGCGCCCCAAGCCAGCCGTTGGGGGCGTAGACCGCGGTGAGCGCGATGCCGGCGACGGCCGTGGGCAGGGCGAACGGCAGGTCGACCAGCGCGTCGATGACCTTCGAGCCGGGGAAGCGGTAGCGCACCAGCACCCACGCGAGCAGCAGCCCGAACACCGCGTTGACGCACGCCGCGAGGAAGGCGGCGCCGAACGACAGGCGCAGCGACGCGAGCACCCGCGGCGCGGTCACGATCGCGATGAACTGGTCCCAGGTCAGCGAGAAGGTCCGCAGAAACGCCGCGGACAGCGGGATCAGGACGATCAGCGCGAGGTACAGCAGCGTGGTGCCGAGCGCGAGATGGAAGCCCGGCAGGACGCTCGGGCGGCGAAGGGAGATGGTCATGGGCACCTTCGCTCGGTGTAACTCCCTCCCCCTCTGGGGGAGGGTCGGGGAGGGGGCGAGCGCAACGAGCGACGGACCTCGCCTTCGGCGAACACCCATCCCAACCTTCCCCCAAAGGGGGAAGAAGAAAAGCAGAAGCGACGCCCGACGACGATCATTTCTTCACGATCCCCGCATAGATCTTGTCGAACTCCCCACCATCGTTGAAGTGCTTCGCCTGCGCTTCCTTCCAGCTGCCGAACATCTCGTCGACGGTGAACAGCTGGATCGCCTTGAACGTCGCCGCATGCTCCGACGCCACCTTCTGCGAGCGCGGACGCAGGTAGTGCTTCGCCGCGATCTCCTGTGCGGCTTCCGAATAGAGATAGTCGAGATAGCCGTTGGCCAGCGCGCTCGTGCCCTTCTTCTGCACCACCCGATCGACGATCGCGATCGGGTTCTCGGCCAGCACGCTGATCGACGGATAGACCGCGTCGACCTTGCCGGCGCCGAACTCGCGGTCGACCTGCACGACCTCGCTCTCGAAAGTCACCAGCACGTCGCCGATGCCGCGCTGGAGAAAGGTCGTGGTCGCGCCGCGACCACCGGTGTCGAGCACCGGCACGTTCCTGAAGACGCTGCCGACGAACGCGGAAGCCTGCGCGTCGGTCATCCCCTTCTTCTTCGCGTAGCCCCAGGCGCCCATGTAGCTGTACCGCCCGTTGCCGCCGGTCTTCGGGTTGACGATGACGACCTGCACGCCCGGCTTGGCGAGGTCGTCCCAGTCCTTGATGCCCTTCGGATTGCCCTTGCGTACCAGGAACAGCATCGTCGAATAGGTCGGCGACGCGTTGTTCGGAAAACGCTTCGCCCAGTCCGTCGCCACCGCCGAACGCGACGCGAGAAAATCGAGGTCGTTGGCCGAGTTCATGGTCACGACATCCGCTTCGAGCCCGTCCGCCACCGAGCGCGCCTGCTTGCTCGACCCGTCGTGCGACTGGTTGATCGTGACGTCCTGGCCGGTCTTCTGCTTCCAGTACTTCACGAAGGCCGGGTTGTATTCCTTGTAGAACTCGCGCGCGACGTCGTACGACGCGTTGAGCAGCGTCTGTTGCTGCGCACCGGCAGTCGACGCCGCGCCGAGCGCGAGGGCTGCGCCGAACAAGGTCCTGCTCACGAGCGACGAGAAGAGTTTCACGACGGGTTCCCTGCGGTTGTTGTAGGTGCCGGATGCCGACGCACGCGCGTCGGCCAGCAGATCATTTTGCACCGGGCTGATAGATCTGGTCGAAGACACCACCATCGGCGAAGTGGGTCTTCTGCGCCTTGGTCCAGCCGCCGAACACGTCGTCGATCGTGAACAGGTTCAGTTTCGGGAACTGCGCCGCGTGCTTCGCCGCGACCGCAGGCGACCTGGGCCGGTAGAAGTTGCGCGCGGCGATCTCCTGACCTTCGTCGCTGTACAGGTACTGCAGATAGGCTTCGGCGACCTTGCGCGTTCCGCGCTTGTCGACGACCTTGTCGACCACGGCCACGGGGGGCTCGGCGAGGATGCTGGTCGGCGGGTAGACGATGTCGAACTTGTCGGCGCCGAACTCCTTCTTCGCGAGGCCGGCCTCGTTCTCCCACGACAGCAGGACGTCGCCGACGCCCCGCTCGGCGAAGGTCACCGTCGCGCCGCGCGCGCCGGAGTCCAGCACCGGCACGTTCCTGTAGACCTTCGTGATGTAGTCGCGCGCCTTGGCGTCGTCGCCGTTGTACTTCTTCAGCGCGTAGCCGTAGGCCGCGAGGTAGGCCCAGCGCGCGCCCCCCGAGGTCTTGGGGTTGGCGACGATCATCGAGTTGCCCGGCCTGGCCAGATCGTCCCAGTCCTTGATGCCCTTCGGATTGCCCTTGCGCACGAGGAAGATGATCGTCGACGTGTACGGCGTGCTGGCGTCGGGCAGGCGCTTCGCCCAGTCGGTCGGCAGCAGCTTCCTTTCGGCGATCGCGTCGATGTCGTAGGCCAGCGCCAGCGTGACGACGTCGGCGTCGATGCCGTCGATCACCGAGCGGGCCTGCTTGCCGGAGCCGCCGTGCGACTGCTTGACGGTGACAGTGTCGCCGGTCTTCTTCTTCCAGTCGGCGGCGAAGGCCTTGTTGAAGTCCTGGTAGAGCTCGCGCGTGGGGTCGTAGGACACGTTGAGCAGCGTCATGTCGGCCGCGTGGACCGGCGCGGCGATCAAGGTGCCGACGGCGGCGAGGGTCAGGGCAGCGCGCCGCGCAGCAGCGGAGAAGGCATTGTTCTTCGAGAGCATGTTCATTTTTTCGGGAAAGTCATGGATTGCGATGGCGAATCGACCGCCCCGCACGCCGCCTTCGATGGCGGCATGGGTGCCGACTGGTCGAGTCCCGTGGAGTCGTGAGGCCTGCCCTCACCACGGGTCACGCCGCCCTACATCGCTCCGGCAGAGGCGCAAGGTCGATGTCGAGTGCCCCGTCGACGACGGCCTGGCGCATGGCGTCGCCGACGATCAGCGTGGCCGGGCCATCGAGGCCCGCAAGACCTCGCGCAGCGAGCGCGCCGAGGGTCGTCAGCGACCGGGCCGAAGCCGGCAGCGATGCGTTCTCGACGATGGCCACCGGCGTGGCCGGGTCGCGACCGTCCGCGACCAGTGCGGCCGCGATCCGGTCGGCCTCGCGCGAGGCCATGTACAGCACGGCCGTGTCGGCCGCATTGACGGCGGCGATCCAGCGGCGTTGCGCCGCTGACCGATCGACGCCTGCATCGTCGTCGCCGACACGCGGCGTGACGAAGACGACGCTGCGACTGCCGTCGTCGTCGCCCCGCGCGCGGCGCGTGAGCGAGACACCCAGGTCGGCACTGGCCGCGAGCGCCGCGGTGATGCCCGGCACGACCTCGACCGTGATGCCGGCCGCCCGCAACGCATCGATCTCTTCCTGTGCGCGACCGAACAGCATCGGATCGCCCCCCTTGAGGCGGACCACGACGCGGTGTTCGCGCGCCGCATCGACGAGCCGCTTGTTGATGAAGTGCTGGGCCGACGACAGGCGCCCGTGGCGCTTGCCGACCGGCACCTTGATGGCTCGGGTCGCCAGCGCGATCGTGTCGTCGTGGACCAGCGCGTCGTGGAAGACGATGTCCGCTTCGGCCAGCAGCCGCGCGGCGCGCAGGGTCAGCAGGTCTGGTGCCCCTGGACCTGCACCGACGAGATGGACGATCCCGGTCACGCCTGCGTCCCGGCCACGATCATGCCGGCGGCGACCGTGTGGTTGGTCACCTCGTCGATGACGATGAACGCGCCGGTGGCCTTGCTGGCCGCGTAGGCGTCGATCATCAGTGCGTCGCGCGTGCGAAACCGCACCCGGGCGATCTCGTTCATCGCGAGCCGGGCATCGGTGACGGCGTGCGATTCGAGCGTGGCGATGTCGAGCTTGCTCGCGATGCTGTCGACCAGCGCCTTCGTGGTCCGCGTGGTGTGCTTGATCAGGTAGCGGCCGTTGGCGGCCATCGGCTCGGCGTCCATCCAGCACACCATCGCGTCGAAACCCTTGACGGCCGCGGCGGGCGTCTCGACGCGGGTGATCAGGTCGCCGCGCGAGATGTCGACCTCGTCGGCGAGCAGCAGCGTGATCGACTGCGGCGCCTCGGCCTCCGTCAGCGTCCCGTCGAGCGTGACGATGCTGGTGACCGAGGTCTTGCGGCCGCTCGGCTGCACGACGACGCGATCGCCGACCCGGATCACGCCCGACTCCACGCGGCCCATGTAGCCGCGCACGTAGGCTTCGGGCAGGCCCGGGCGGCTGACGAGCTGCACCGGGAAGCGGAACGGCGCCTCGCGAGGCACCGAGACGTCGACCGCCTCGAGGTGCTGCAGCAGGGTCGGGCCGCGATACCAGTCCAGGCGGGAGCCGCGTTCGACGACCATGTCGCCGCGCAGCGCCGACATCGGGATGCACTGCACGCCGACCAGGCCGAGCTTGTGCGCGATGCCGTCGAGTTCCGCGCGCAGCGTCTCGAAGCGCCCCTGGTCGTAGTCGACCAGATCCATCTTGTTGATCGCGAACACGACATGACGAATGCCGAGCAGGCTCGCGATCGCGGCATGGCGACGCGACTGCGGCAGCACGCCCTTCTTCGCGTCGACCAGCACGATGGTCAGGTCGGCCGTCGACGCGCCGGTCACCATGTTGCGCGTGTACTGCTCGTGGCCCGGCGTGTCGGCGATGATGAACTTGCGCTCCGGCGTCGCGAAGTAGCGATACGCGACGTCGATCGTGATGCCCTGCTCGCGCTCGGCCATGAGGCCGTCGGTCAGCAGCGCGAGGTCGACCGCCACGCCGTCGTCCATCACCTCGTCGACGTTGCCGCCGACGCCGCCGCGCCGCGCGGTGGTCTTCACCAGCGCGTGGTACTGGTCCTCGAAGATCGACTTGGCGTCGAACAGCAGCCGGCCGATCAGCGTGCTCTTGCCGTCGTCGACGCTGCCGGCCGTGGAGAAGCGGAGGAGCTGCATCAGAAATACCCTTCCTTCTTGCGCAGCTCCATCGCGGCGTCGGAGGTCTGGTCGTCCATCCGCGTCGCGCCGCGCTCGGTGATGCGCGTGACCGCGGTCTCGGCGATGATCGACTCGACGGTGGCGGCATGCGACTCGACCGGCGCCGTGCAGGTCATGTCGCCGACGGTGCGGAAACGCACGCTCTTCTCGATCACGGCCTCGCCTTCCTCCGGCTGCACGAGCGCCGAGACCGGCATCCACGCGCCGTTGCGCGCCATCACCGGCCGGGTGTGGGCGTAGTAGATGCTGGGGACCGCGAGCCGCTCGCGGGCGATGTACTGCCACACGTCGAGCTCGGTCCAGTTGGAGATCGGGAACACGCGCATGTGCTCGCCCTGGTGGACGCGCGTGTTGTAGAGGCTCCAGAGCTCGGGGCGCTGGTTCTTCGGATCCCATTGGCCGAACGCGTCGCGAAACGAGAAGATCCGTTCCTTCGCGCGGGCCTTCTCCTCGTCGCGGCGCGCACCGCCGAACAGCGCGTCGAAGCCAAACTCCTCGATGGCATCGAGCAGCGTGACGCTCTGGTGCGGATTGCGCAGCTCGTCGGGGCTCTTCAGGCGAACCCGACCCTTGGCGATCGAGTCGTCGAGCGTGCGCACGATGAGGCGCTCACCCAGCTCGGCCACCCGCGCATCCCGAAACGCGATCACCTCGGGGAAGTTGTGCCCGGTGTCGATGTGCATCAGCGGGAACGGGAAGCGGCCCGGACGGAACGCCTTCTCGGCCAGCCGCAGCATCACGATCGAGTCCTTGCCGCCGGAGAACAGCAGCGCGGGGTTGGCGCACTCGGCCGCGACCTCGCGCATGATGTGGATCGCTTCGGACTCGAGGCGAGCGAGGTGCGCTGCATCGTCGGACGACGCCGGCAGGGAGGGGATCGAAGCCAGCGCTCCGGGGTCGAGGGTCATCGTCATGTTCTTCTTCAGGCCGGCTGCGCGTGCGTGGGCGTCTCGACCACCGGATCGTCTTCTGTCGCGACATGCAGTCCGCATTCCTTCCCGTCGGCGTTCTCCCACCACCAGCGTCCGGCGCGCAGGTCCTCGCCCGGCGCGATGGCGCGCGTGCACGGCGCGCAGCCGATGCTGGGATAGCCGCGCGCATGCAGCGCGTTGACCGGCACCTCGCGCGCGCGCACGTAGTTCCACACGTCTTCTTCGGACCAATCGGCGAGCGGGCTGACCTTGAGCAGCCCGCGCTCGTCGTCGAAGGTCTCGATGTCGAGGTCCGCGCGCGACGCCGCCTGCGAGCGCCGCAGCCCGGTGATCCAGGCCTTCTTCCCCGCCAGGGCGCGTGCGAGCGGCTCGACCTTGCGGATATGGCAGCAGTCCTTGCGCTGGGCCACGCTCTCGTAGAACGCGTTGACGCCGTTGATCCGCACGTACTGCTCCACCGCCTGCGCCGCCGGGAAGAACCCATCGACCTTGCGGCGGTAGCGTTCCGTCGCGCGCTGCCAGACCTGGTAGGTCTCGTCGGGCAGGCGGCCGGTGTCGAGCGTCGCGATGCCGATGGCCTTCATCGATCGCGTCTCGTCATCGCTGCCGCCGGCGATCAGGTCGAACAGGACCATGTCCTCGGCGCCAAAGCTGGTGGTGAACTGCGCGGGCGCGTGGTCGACCGCGATCCGTGCGAGCACCGCTCGGGCGGCCTCGGCCTTCGCGGCGAGATCCGGCGAAAGCGTGTTCATGCCGCGACCCCGCCGCGGCGCGCGAACAGCGGCACTGTCCGGTCGACCGAGGTCTGGTAGGCCTCGGTGAAGTCGCGATAGGCCGACAGCGCGCCGTCGACCTGCTCGTCGTGCTTGAGCGCGAAGCTGTCGAAGCCGCAGCGGAGCATGTAGAACAGCTGGTCGCGCAGGACGTCGCCGACGGCCCGCAGCGGGCCGCGATAACCGTAGCGCTGGCGCAGCAGGCGGCCGATCGAATAGCCACGCCCGTCGGTGAACTTGGGGAAGTGGACTGCGATGAGCGAGAGCCGGTCGAGATCGTCGGCAATCGAGGCCGGTTCGTCCTGCCCCTCGAGCCGCACGCCGATCGGCGTGCCGCGCGCGAGCAGCGCTTCCCGTTCCGCGGTCCAGACGGTGTGGGACACCAGCAGGGGTACGCCGTCCTGGGCGCCGTGGAATCCTTCGACCGTGTCGATCGTCGTCCACGCGTCGTCGACGATGCGGCCGCCTTCGGCCAGCGACCCCTCAATCAGCCTGGACATGATCGCGCTCGCGGTAAACCTGCTGCTTGAACGGCTCGAGGCCGATGCGCTGCACGGTGTCGATGAAACGCTCTTCGGCGTGACGATGCGCGACGTACGTGTCGAGCAGGCGGTCGATGACGTCGGGCATCTCGGCGCGCGCGAACGAGCGGCCGATGACCTTGCCGATCGCCGCCTCGCTCCCCTGCGAACCGCCGATCGTGACCTGGTACCACTCCTCGCCATTCTTGTCGACGCCGAGGACCCCGATGTGGCCCACGTGATGGTGGCCGCAGGCGTTGATGCAGCCCGAGATGTTGAGATCGAGCTCGCCGATGTCGTGCAGGTAGTCCTGGAACTCGACGCGCTCCTCGATACGGCGCTGGATCGCCTCGGCGACCGGGATCGACTTCGCGTTGGCCAGCGAGCAGAAGTCGCCGCCGGGGCAGCAGATGATGTTGGTCAGCAGGCCCACGTTCGGCGTCGCGCAGCCGATCTCGCGGGCGCCCTCCCACACCGCGTACAGGTCGTCGAGCCTGACGTCGGCCAGCACCAGGTTCTGTTCGTGCGTGACGCGCAGCTCGCCGAAGCTGTAGCGATCGGCGAGGTCTGCGATGGCATCCATCTGCGCGTCGGTCGCGTCTCCGGGCGGCACGCCGGTCTGCTTGAGCGACAACGTCACCGCCATGTACCCCGGCACCTTGTGTGCGAACGTGTTGCGCCGGACCCAGTTGGCGAACGGCTTGCTGTCGGCCATCTGCGCACGCAGCGCGCGGCTCTCGGCCGGCAGGTCCTCGTAGCGCGGGGACGCGAAGAAGGCCTCCATGCGGGCGTACTCGGCTTCCGGCACGAAGGCGGCGCCGCCTTCGAGGTGTGCCCACTCGGCTTCGACCTGTTCGGCAAAGACCCGTGGCGTGAGGTCGCGCACGAGGATCTTGATGCGCGCCTTGTAGAGGTTGTCGCGACGGCCGTGGCGGTTGTAGACCCGCAGCACGGCGTCCAGATAATTGAGCAGTTCGCCGCGCGGCAGCCATTCGCGGATCACGTGGCCGATCATCGGCGTGCGGCCGAGGCCGCCCCCGACGATGATGCGGAACCCGAGCGCACCATCGTGGCCACGCAGCGCATGGATGCCGATGTCGTGGACCAGCGTCGCCGCACGGTCCTCGATCGACCCGTTGATGGCGATCTTGAACTTGCGCGGCAGGAACGCGAACTCGGGGTGGAAGGTCGACCACTGACGGACGATCTCGCAGACCGCGCGCGAATCGATCAGCTCGTCGTGCGCGACGCCGGCGAACTGGTCGGTCGTGGTGTTGCGGATGCAGTTGCCGCTGGTCTGGATGGCGTGCATCTCCACGCTGGCCAGTTCCGCCAGGATGTCCGGCACGGTCTCCAGCGCCGGCCAGTTGTACTGGATGTTCTGGCGGGTGCTGAAGTGCCCGTAGCCGCGGTCGTAGTCGCGCGCGATCGACGCCAGCTTGCGCAACTGCACCGACGACAACATGCCGTAAGGAATCGCCACGCGCAGCATCGGCGCCTGGCGCTGGATGTAGAGGCCGTTCTGCAGGCGCAACGGACGGAATTCGTCCTCGCTCAACCGCCCCGCGAGGAAGCGGCTCATCTGATCGCGAAATTGCGCAACGCGCTGATTGACCAGCGTCTGGTCGTGGGTATCGTAGGTGTACATGAGCCCGCCATTTTATGCGGCACCGCAAAAATCCGAACGACAATCGAGCAGGCAACACATTACGGCCCCTCATTTGGCCGTGCTGTCAGCCGACAACCAACCCCTTTCCATATGCAGCCCGCATTCGCTCCCTCCGTCCCCGACGCTGCCGAAGAACAGCGCCTCGCTGCACTCGACCGGCTCCGGATCCTCGACACCCTGCCCGAAGAGGAGTTCGACGACCTCGCGATCCTCGCCGCCCAGGTCTGCGAGATGCCGATCGCGCTCGTCAGCCTGGTCGCCGCCGATCGACAGTGGTTCAAAGCGCAGATCGGCATCGAAGTCCGGGAAACGCCGCGCGACATCGCGTTCTGCGCGCAGGCGATCGAGGCCCGTGACCAGCTCTTCGTGGTGGAGGACGCCAGCGTCGACGCGCGCTTCGCCGACAATCCGCTGGTGACCGGAGAGCCCCATGTCCGCTTCTACGCGGTCGCACCGATCGTCGACCACAGCGGACACGCCCTCGGCACGGTGTGCGTGATCGACACGAAGACGCGGACATTCGACGCGACCCAGCGCCGCTGCCTCGCCGCCCTGGCCCGACAGGCCTCGGCGCTGCTCGAACTGCGCCGCCAGGCGATGGATGCGAAGCAGGCGGCCGAGGCGGAGGTCGCACGCAACGAGAACCTGGAGGCTGACGTCGACCGGCTCTGGACGCAGAGCGAGGACCTGCTGGCCCGCGTCGACCGCAGCGGTCACCTGACGCGGACCAGTGCGTCGTGGAGCAAGGTGCTCGGCTACGACGCCGCCCCGCTCGCCCCGCTTCACCACGACCTCGTCCATCCCGACGACCGAGCAGCGGTGACTGCCGCCCTCGCGCAGGCCTTCGCCGCCGAGCTGCCGGTCGGCTACGACAGCCGACTGCGCGCCGCCGACGGCACCTGGCGCTGGACCACCTGGACCTGGAGCCGCGAGGCCGGAGGAACGTGCATCCACGGGGTCGGGCGCGACGTGACCGAAGCACGCGACCGGGCCGCTGCGCTCGAATCAGCCGAAGCCGCTCTCCGGCAGAGCCAGAAGATGGAGTCGCTCGGTCAGCTCACCGGCGGCCTCGCTCACGATTTCAACAACCTGCTCACCGGCATCACCGGCAGTCTCGAGCTGCTGCAGATGCGCGTCGCCGAGGGACGCATCCGCGATCTCGATCGTTACCTGATCGCGGCACAGGGGGCGGCCAAGCGGGCCGCGGCGCTCACGCATCGCCTGCTCGCATTCGCACGGCGCCAGACCCTCGACCCCCGTCCGACCGACATCAGTCGCCTGATCGCCGACATGGAGGAGATGGTCCGTCGCACCGTCGGGCCGCACATCGTGCTCGAGGTCGTGGGCGCGTCGGCGCTGTGGTCGGCGATGGTCGATGCGCACCAGCTCGAGAACGCGCTGCTGAACCTGTGCATCAACGCCCGCGACGCGATGCCCGAGGGCGGACGCGTGAGGATCGAGACGGCGAACCGGCTGCTCGACGCCGAGGCCGCGCAGGCGGTCGACCTGCCGCCCGGCCCCTACCTGACGCTGTCGGTCACCGACAGCGGGAGCGGCATGACCGACGAGATCGTCAAGCGGGCCTTCGACCCGTTCTTCACGACCAAGCCACTCGGCGCCGGGACCGGGCTGGGCCTGTCGATGGTGTACGGCTTCGCGCGCCAGTCGGGCGGACAGATCCGCATCGATTCCGCAATCGGCCGCGGCACCACGATGTGCCTCTACCTGCAGGCGCACGTCGGTCCGGTCGAGGACGCGTTCGTGGCGGACTGGGTGCCGCCCGCCGCCGGCGTCAGCCTCGACGAGACCATCCTGATCGTCGACGACGAGCCGACGGTCCGCATGCTGATCGCCGAAGTCCTCGACGACATGGGCTACCAGTCGATCGAGGCGCAGGACGGCAGCAGCGGGCTCAAGGTCCTGCAGTCGGACACCCGCGTCGACCTGCTGATCACCGACGTCGGCCTGCCGGGCGGACTCAACGGTCGCCAGGTCGCGGACGCGGCCCGCTCGCTCAATCCCGACCTGAAGGTCCTGTTCATCACCGGCTACGCCGAACATGTGGTCGTGGGCGGCGATGCGCTCGAGCCGGGCATGGCGCTACTCACCAAGCCGTTCTCCCTCGACGCCCTGTCGAAGCAGGTCGGCGAGATGCTCGCGCGCGATGCGGTCTGACCCGTCGAGCGCCGCAGCCATCCCCCACGACCGGCGCGACCGCCGGCAGATCGAGGTCGACGGCGAACGCGCGGCCGCCGCCTATTCGCTCGACGGTCCCGTGTCTGGCCGCCTCAGTACTGCCAGAAGATACGCTGCAGTTCCTTCGGGTCGCTGGTCTTGGTCAGCGCCACGGCCGCGAGGATCTTCGCCTTCTGCGGGTTCAGGTCGTGCGCGACGACCCAGTCGTACTTGTCGTCGGGCTGCTCCGCGTTGCGCAGCACGAAGCCGTCGGGCACGCGGGCCGAGCGGATGATCTGCACGCCGGACGCCCGCAGTTTCTTCAGCGTGTCGACCTCGTAGTCGGGGACCGACCCGTTGCCCGTGCCGGCGTGGATGATCGCCTTCGCACCCGCCTTGCCCGCGGCCTCGGCCATCGCGGTGCCCATCTCGCCCGATCCGTAGACGATCAGCACTGTCGGCAGCGACGAGATGGTCTCGATGTCGAACTCGCTGTTCATCGTGTGGCGCTTGACCGGTGCGCGGAACCAGTAGGTCTTGCCTTCGACCACCGACCCCAGCGCGCCCCACTGGCTGCCGAACGCGTTGGTCTTGATGTTGATGCGCTTGCCGGAATCGCGACCCGACAGGATGTCGTCGTTCATCACGATCAGCACGCCCTTGCCCGCCGAGCTCGGATCGGCGGCGACCGCGACGGCGTCGTAGAGGTTCAGCGTGCCGTCGGCCGACATCGCCGTGCCCGGCCGCATCGAGCCCACGATCACGATCGGCTTGTCGGTGTGCACCGTCAGCGTCAGGAAGAACGAGGTCTCCTCGATCGTGTCGGTCCCGTGCGTGATGACGATGCCGTCGACGCCCGGGTCCTTCGCCAGCACGGCGACGCGCTTGGCGAGCGTGATCAGCTTCTCGTTCGTGAAGCTCTCCGACGCGATCTGGAACACCTGCTCGCCGCGCACGGCGGCGATGTCGGCGAGCTCCGGCACGCTGGCGAGCAGCTTGTCGACCGGCACCTTGGCGGCCTGGTAGGTCGCGCTGTTGGCGGCGCTCGCCCCCGCGCCGGCGATCGTGCCGCCGGTCGCGAGCACGACGACGTTGGCCTTCGCGGGCCTCGCGGTCGTCGTCGCCGCAGCAGGCATCGTGGTGGTCTGGGCGGAAGCGGCGCCGAGCGTGAAGGCCAGGGCTGCGGCGGCGAGGGCACGCGAGAGAACGAACGAGGGGGACAAGGTGGCACTCCTGTTGGAATCGATCGAGGCGTCCGGGGATCCGGCGACCAACCGTCGGATCTTGCGCGGGTTCATCGTGACATAGGACACGCGCCGCGCCGCCTCTCGGTCGAGGCCGTCCGGGCGCGTCGACGGCGCGTCGCGCGGCGCGAACTGCGGCGGTGCGCGCGACTCGACCGTTGGCGGCAGCCAGCGATAGGGCTCGACGCTGATCGCGGCCATGCCGCAGCAGGCACTCCACGTACCGTGACCATCTGGTGTCACATCAGGATCGCCGTGCGCGTCCATCGCCGCATCGCCGTCGGGCATGCCGTGGTGATCGTGGACGGCCGCACCACCGGTCGGACTCGCCGCAGCGACGTCGCTCCCGCCCTATCCGGCGGCATGGCCGCGCAGCGGCAGCGCGCGGCACAGGACGAGCACGAGTCAGAAGGCCTCGCCTCGCGTCGCGCGATCGCGCCGTGTTCGATTCATGCAGGGATCCGTGGAAGGTCGATCACGGACGCATCATGCCGGGATGGCGTAGCCCGCGTCGCGGATCGCAGCCGCGAGCTCGTCGCGCGTTCGCGCAGAGACGACGTCGACCGACCCCTGCGCCAGATCCACCTGCACGACCGCCTGCGCATCGATCGCATGGATCGCGTCGCGAACCGCGCCCGCGCAATGGCCGCACGTCATCCCGCCGACTTCGAATTTCATGGGTTCTCCTAGATTCCGGACGGACTGTGAACCTTCCCCCAGGGGCAGGGTCAAGCGAAAGCATGTCTTGACTCTCCCCCCGTGGGAATGTTTCCAATGACCGGCTCCCATTCCCCGAGGATCGTCATGGGCATCGCCCTCGCAGCATCCACCCCGCAGCAGCCAACGACACCAGGCGAGACCACCTGGTCGCTCGCCATCGTCGGGATGACCTGCGCATCATGCGCCGGGCGCGTCGAGAAGGCGCTGCTGCGGGTGCCGGGCATCGAGACGGCCAGCGTCAACCTGGCCACCGAGACGGCCAGCGTCACGGGCCGCTCGCGGGCCGACGCGGCGCCGCTGATCGCCGCCGTCCACGCTGCGGGCTACAGCGCGAGCCTGAAGTCGGACCTGTCGGCGCCTGCCGAAGAAAGGGTCGATCGCACGCTGCATCTCGTGATCCTGTCGGCCGTGCTGACCGCGCCGCTTCTGCTGCCGATGCTCGCGATGCCGTTCGGTGCGACCTGGCGGCTCGATCGCTGGATCGAACTGGCGCTGGCGAGCGCGGTGCAGTTCGGCATCGGCAGCCGTTTCTACGTCGCGGCCTGGAAGGCGCTGCGCGCCCGGTCCGGCAACATGGACCTGCTGGTCGTGATCGGGACGTCGGCCGCCTACGCGCTGAGCGTCTACGAGTTGCTGCGGCCCGGCGGCGACGGGATGGGCCATCGCTACTTCGAGGCGTCGGCCACCGTCATCACGCTCGTGTTGCTCGGCAAGTGGCTCGAGGGCCGATCGAAGCGCAGCACGACGCTGGCGCTGCGCGCGCTCGGACGACTGCGCCCGGCGACGGCCGTCGTCCGTGCCGCGGACGGCGACCGGTCGGTGCCGCTCGACCATGTGCAGGTCGGCGACGTAGTGGTGGTGCGTCCGGGCACCCAGTGTCCGGTCGACGGCATCGTCATCGACGGCACCTCCGAGGTCGACGAGTCGCTGATCACCGGCGAGAGCCTGCCGGTCGCGAAGACCCTGGGCGCCGCGATCATCGGCGGTGCGGTCAACGGCAGCGGCCTGCTGCTGGTGCGGACCACCGCGACCGGCGGCGCATCGACGCTGTCGCGCATCGTGGCGCTGGTCGAATCGGCGCAGGCGAAGAAGGCGCCGGTCCAGCGACTGGTCGACCGCGTCAGCGCGGTGTTCGTGCCGATCGTTCTCGCGATCGCGCTCGGGACCTTCCTCGCCTGGGGCCTCGTCGGCGGGGACTGGGCGGTCGCGGTCCTCGATGCCGTCGCGGTGCTCGTCATCGCGTGCCCCTGCGCCCTCGGGCTCGCGACCCCCACCGCGCTGATGGTCGGCACCGGCGCGGCCGCGCGACGCGGCATCCTGATCAAGGACGCGGAAGCGCTCGAGCTCGCGCACCGGGTCACGCTGGTGGCGTTCGACAAGACCGGCACGCTGACCGAAGGTCGGCCGGTGCTCACCGACTTCGCGGCCGTCGACGGCGACGCCGACGCGCTGCTGCGCGCGATGGCCGCGCTGCAGTCGGGCAGCGAGCATCCGCTGGCGACCAGCGTCCTGGCGACGGCGAAGGCGCGCGACGTGACCTTCGTGCCGGCCACGTCGATCACCGCGGTCGCCGGGCTCGGCGTCGCGGGCGTCGTCGCCGGTCGCGCGCTGCGGGCCGGCAGTGCGCGCTACATGCTCGCGCTGGGCCTGGACCCGGCCACGCTCGATGCCCGCGCGACGGCCTGGCAGCACGAGGGAAAGACGGTGTCGTGGCTCGCCGACGCCACCGACGTTCCGGCGCGACTGGTCGGTACGTTCGCGTTCGAGGACCGGGTCAAGGCGACGGCGCGCGCGGCGGTCGATCGCCTGCACGCGAAGGGCATCCGCACGGTGCTGATCACCGGCGACCAGGCAGCAGCGGGGCAGCGCGTGGCACGCGTGCTCGGCATCGCCGACGTCCGCTGCGAGGTGCTCCCGCAGGAGAAGGCCGCAATCGTCACCGCATTGCGGGCCGAAGGACAGGTCGTCGCGATGGTGGGCGACGGCGTGAACGACGCGCCGGCGCTCGCCGCGGCCGACATCGGCATCGCGATGTCCACCGGGACCGACGTGGCGATGCATGCCGCCGGCATCACGCTGATGCGGGGCGATCCCGGCCTGGTCGCCGACGCGCTGGAGGCCTCCACCCGCACCTACGCGAAGATCCGCCAGAACCTTTTCTGGGCCTTCGCCTACAACGTCGTGGGCATCCCGCTCGCGGCGCTGGGGTTCCTCAATCCGATCATCGCGGGCGGCGCGATGGCATTGAGCAGCGTCAGCGTCATCGCGAACGCCTTGCGGCTGCGCAACTGGAAGGACGAGCGATGAACGCGCAGGGACCGATCAACATCGGCGAAGCGGCGCGGCAGTCGGGCGTGTCCGCCAAGATGGTGCGGCACTACGAAGAGCTCGGCCTGCTCGGCGCCGTGGCGCGCAGCGACGCAGGCTATCGCCGCTATGCGGAGCGGGAGGTGCACACGCTGCGCTTCATCCGGCGGGCACGCGACCTCGGCTTCAGCATGGCCGAGATCCGCACGCTGCTGCAGCTGTGGCAGAACCGGCGGCGCGCCAGTGCCGACGTGAAGCGCATCGCGCTCGCCCACGCGCAGGACCTCGACCGGCGCATCGAGGAGATGACCGCGATGAAGTCGACGCTGATGCGCCTCGCGAGCTGCTGCGAGGGCAACCAGCGGCCGGACTGCCCGATCATCGACGAGCTCGCCGGAGGCTGAAGGCCGGTGCGTGGGTCGCCGAGGCCCCGATCCCGTCCGATGCGGGGACTCGGACGCCCTCCTAAGCGACACGACGGGATCGCCCCACCCGGCTGCGCGGGCGACTGCATCAGAATGCCCCGTGGGCGCGGACGGCCGCAGGCAGGTCGCTCGCGGACCCCGACCTCACACAACGAACCAGGAGATCGTCATGGGCATTCTTTCCGACCTGTTCCACAAGGTGTTCCCCGCGTCGCACCCGGCGAACCAGACCGATCCGGCCGCGGCGCAGCCGAGCGCTGCACCGGGCAATGCCGCGCCGATGGCCAGCGAGGCGTCGCATCCGCCCGTCGACATCGATGCGGTGCTCAGCGAGATGCAGAGCAGGAACCCCCAGCACCTGAACTGGAAGACGTCGATCGTCGACCTGATGAAGCTCGTCGGCCTCGACAGCAGCCTCGCGAGCCGCAAGCAGCTCGCGCAGGAGCTGCGTTACACCGGCAACACCGACGACTCGGCCGCCATGAACATCTGGCTGCACCAGCAGGTGATGCAGAAGATGGCGGCCAACGGCGGCAAGCTGCCCGCCGGCCTGCAGGGCTGAACCGGGTCGCGGGCGGTCGAGACCGATCGACCCTCCGCGATCCGTCCCGCGCATGGCGACGCCGCCCTGGTTGCCCATCCGGAGGCGGCGGCCTTCTGATCGTCGTCGCCGTGCATCACCAGCACCGGCACCGTGATCTTCTTCAGGTCCTCGGTGAAGTGGGTCTGCGAGAACGCCACGATGCCGTCGTAGTGCGCCTTGGCGCCGCCCATTCGTGACCGTCAGGCGGACGTGTCGACCAACACCAGCTCGGCATCCTCGCTCGCCGTGACGGTGATGACCGACTCGTCGCGGATGGCGGCGCCGTCGCGCGTGCCCAGGTCGATGCCGTTGACGACGACCTTGCCCTTCGACGGGACGAGGTAGCCGTAGCGATCCTGCGCGAAACGGTACTCGGCCGTCTCGCCGGCCTTCAGGCTGGCGCCGAGGACGCGGGCGTCGGTGCGGATCGGCAGCGCGTCGACGTCCTCCTCGCGGCCGCTCGCGAGCGCCACGAAACGACCCGAGCGATCGCCCTTCGGGAACGGCTTCGCGCCCCACGCAGGCGGCTCGCCACGGCGGTCGGGCATGATCCAGATCTGGAAGATGCGCGTCGTGCCCGGCTCGAAGTTGTATTCGCCGTGGCGAATGCCCGTGCCTGCGCTCATCACCTGCACGTCGCCCGCTTCGGTGCGGCCGGTGTTGCCGAGGCTGTCCTTGTGCGTGATCGCGCCTTCGCGCACGTAGGTGATGATCTCCATGTCTGCGTGCGGATGCGTCGGGAACCCCGACTGCGGCTGGATCGTGTCGTCGTTCCACACGCGCATCGCGCCCCAGCCCATGCGTTGCGGGTCGTGATAGCCGGCGAACGAGAAGTGATGCTTGGCGTCGAGCCAGCCGTGGTTGGCACCGCCGAGGGTGTCGAAAGGTCTGCGTTCGATCATGAATTCTTCTCCGGTCGATCGGTGAATGCGATGGACAGAAGATAAGAACATTCGGCCATGAATGAAATGGAAGAAGTGGAATGAAACCCTTTCCGCAATCGGCATGAAGGGCCTGCCGGACTTCGAGGCCTGGGCGATCTTCGCGAAGGTGGCCGACAGCGGATCCTTCGCCCGGGCGGCCGACGACCTCGGCATCTCGCAATCGACCGTGTCGAAGGCGATCACGCGACTGGAGGCACGGCTCGGGACCGCCCTCTTCCACCGCACGTCGCGGCGACTGTCGCTGACCGAGAGCGGCCGCGGCGCGCTCGAGCGGGCGAGGAACCTTCTCGAAGAAGGTTCGGCGATCGAGCTCGACGTCTCCGGTCAGGCGGAGACCCCGTCGGGACTGGTGCGCATCGCCGCACCGATGTCGTTCGGCATCAGCCATCTCGCGCCGGCGTTGCCGGACTTCCTCGCGCGCTATCCGGAGATCTCGCTCGAGATCGCCTTCGACGACGAACGCGTCGACCTGGTCGCCGCGGGCTTCGACGTGGCGATGCGCATCTCGACGCTCGAGGATTCGAGCCTGCTCGCGCGCCGACTGTGCACCGTGCACATTCCACTCGTGGGGTCACCGGCCTATTTCGAACACCATGGTCGCCCGACGCATCCGCGCGAGCTGGCCGGTCATCGGGCGCTGTTCTATACCAACTCGCGCTTCGGCGACGCGTGGCGCTTCCGGCACGAGCGTCACGGTGACTTTTCGATCGGCGTCCCGAGCGCCCTGCGCGTCAACAATGCCGAGGCGCTCACACCTGCGCTCCATGCGGGACTGGGCCTCGCGCTTCAGCCGCAGTTCATGGTGTGGGAAGACCTGCGCGACGGGACGCTGGAAGCGGTGATGACCGACTGGGTCGCGCCACCGATCGCGCTGTTCCTGGTGACGCCACCGAGCCGTGCACGCGCGGCTCGCGTCGAAGCGCTGATCGCGTTTCTCGCGGAACGGTTCCGGCATGCGCCCTGGACGCGCGCGTGAAGGCATCGTGATGGTCCCTCACGGTTCCGCATCGGCGCGGCGGAACGTCCGTCTGGACTTCGGGCGTGCGATGCAGAAACATCCGCTCGCAGGGGCGGGAGCCTGCTCGCGCACGATGTGCGAGCCCCCGCGTTTTACCGACCGACGACGAGACGGATCGCGTGTTTGATAGCATCGGTCCGATGGCGTCCGTGCCCCCTTCCTGCTGCGCCCCGTGAAGATTCTCGTCACCGGCTCGACCGGTCGCATCGGGCGCGCGATCTACGTGCGACTGTGCCGCGACCACGACGTCGTGGGCCTCGACCGTGCGCCGTCGTCGACGGCCGACCTGGTCGGCGACCTCGCCGATGAGGTGCTCGTCGCGCGGGCCGTGCAAGGCGTCGACGCGGTGATCCACACGGCCGCGCTGCATGCCCCGCAGGTCGGTCACGTGCCCGACGATGCGTTCGAGGCGATCAACGTGCGGGCGACGCAGGCGCTCGCCGAGCGCGCCGCGCGATCGGGCGTGCGCAGGTTCGTGTTCACGAGCACGACCGCGCTCTACGGTTCGGCATCGACGCCGCCGGACGCCGCGGGATGGGTCGACGAAACCGTCGTCCCCGCGCCGACGTCGATCTATCACCGGACCAAGCTGGCCGCCGAGCGAGCGCTCGAGGAGATCGCGCACCGGCAGGGCCTGGCGGTGACGGTGCTGCGCATGTCGCGCTGCTTTCCCGAGCCGGCCGCGCTGATGGCGGGCTATCGGCTGCATCGCGGCGTCGACGCGCGCGATGTCGCCCGCGCGCATGCCCTGGCGCTCGAGGCGACCGACCCGGGGCTGCGGCGCTACGTGATCTCGGGCGCCACGCCGTTCGCGCACGACGACGTGGGCGAACTGCTGCGCGACGCGCCGGCCGTCCTGGCCCGACGGGCACCGGCGCTCATCGAGGCCTTCGCGCGTCGCGGCTGGCCGCTTCCACGATCCATCGATCGCGTGTACGTGCCCGCGCTGGCCGAGCGCGAGCTCGGATGGCATGCGCGCTTCGGCTTCGCGGAAGTCCTCGCGATGCTCGATTCCGGGTCGTCGGACGTGATCCCGCCGCGGCGCTGACGGGTATCCTGCGTTCAGGCTTCGCTGCGTCGCAGGATGTAGTCGAGCCCGCCGACGCGATACCAGCGGTAGCCGTAGGGCTCGAGCAGCACGCAGTGACGGCCCTTGCCGTCGGCCTGGCTGTGGTCCTCGTCGAGGACGTTGACCAGCAGTCCGGTCGAGCGACGATCGGCGCCCGGCTTGAAGCGCACCTCGCGCGGATCGCCCGCGAAGTTGTGCATCAGCAGCACCGCGTTGTTGCGCCATTCGTAGCGCACCATCAGCACGGCCGGGTCGGGTGACGCAAGGATCTTGAAGTCGCCCCAGCCGATCTCGGGGAACTCCTTGCGCATGCGGCACATGCGCTCGAGCCAGTTGAGGAACGACTCGGGATCGCGCCGCTGCACCGCGACGTTGACATGCTCGAATCCGTACGGTCCGCCCGAGATCACCGGTACCCCGGACCGCTCCGCCGTCGTGAATCCGCCATGCGCCTCCGCCGACCACTGCATCGTCGTGCGCGCGCAGTTGCGCTCGGGCAGGTCGAGGTCGTCGCCCATCGCGATCTCGTCGCCGTAGCGCAGCACCGGGGTGCCCGGCAGGCTGAGCATCAGGCTGTAGGCGAGTTCGAGCCGCCGCCGGTCGCCGCCCAGCATCGGCGCCAGGCGGCGGCGGATGCCGCGGTCGTAGAGCTGCGCGTTCTTGTCGGGCGCGAACGCGTCGAACACGGTCCGGCGCTGCTCGGGCGTGAGGCGCCCGAGGTCGAGCTCGTCGTGGTTGCGCAGGAAGTGGCCCCATTGCGCGGTCGCCGGCCGCGCGCGTGTCGCTTCCAGCGCGTCGATCAGCGGACCGGTGTCGGTGGAGGCCAGCGCGTGAAAGAGGTGCTGGTTGACGTGGAAGTTGAACATCATCTGCAACCGATCGCCGTCGTCGCCGAAGTACTCCATGTCGATCTTCGGGTGCACGTTGGCCTCGCCGAGGATGATGCTGTCGCCCTGGCGCCACTGCAGCAGCTCGCGAAAGCGCCGCAGCATCGGGTACTGCGGCTTCGGCCTGGGCTTGTCGGCGCCCTTCTGCGCGATCACGAACGGCACCGCGTCCATGCGGAACCCCGAGACGCCGAGCTGCGTCCAGAAGCCCATGATCTTGAGGATCTCGGCCTGCACCAGCGGGTGGGATGTGTTCAGGTCGGGCTGGAAGTCGTAGAAGCGGTGGAAGTACCACGCCTTCGCGGTCGCGTCGAACGACCACGTCGTCTTCTGCACGCCGGGGAACACCACGCCGTCCTTGATGCGCGGTGGCTTCCTGTCCGACCACACGTACCAGTCGCGATACTTCGACTGCGGGTCCGCGCGCGCCTGCTGGAACCAGGGATGCTGGTCCGACGTATGGTTGACGACGAGGTCGATCAGCACGCGCATGCCGCGCTGCTTCGCGCCGTGCGTGAACTCGACGAAGTCGCCGAGCGTGCCGAACGCCGGATCGACGTTGTAGTGGTCGGAGACGTCGTAGCCGTCGTCGCGACCGGGCGACGTCTGGAACGGCATGAGCCACAACGTGGTCACACCGATGCCCTGGAGATAGTCGAGGCGACGCGTCAGGCCCTGGAAGTCGCCCATGCCGTCGCCATCCGAGTCCATGAAGGCCCTGACGGAAAGGCAATACACGATGGCGTTCTTGTACCAGAGGTCCGTGATCAAGGTTGCTTCCTTCTTCGATGGCTCAGGGCCGCCGTGCCGCGCGCTGGCACGGGAGTCCGCCCGATGAACGCCATGCTGTGGTGGCAGCGCGGGATCATCTATCAGATATACCCGCGTTCGTTCCAGGACAGCGATGGTGACGGCGTGGGCGACCTGCGCGGCATCGCGGCGCGCCTCGACCATCTGCTGGTGCTGGGCATCGATGCCGTCTGGATCTCGCCGTTCTATCCGTCGCCGATGAAGGACTTCGGCTACGACATCAGCGACTACTGCGACGTCGACGCGCGCTTCGGGACGCTGGCGGACTTCGACACGCTGCTGGCGGCGGCCCACGCGCGCGGGCTCAAGGTCATCCTCGACTTCGTGCCGAACCACACGTCGGACCGGCACCCGTGGTTCGTCGACAGCCGCCGGTCACGCGACGCGGCGAAGCGCGGCTGGTACCTGTGGCGCGACCCCGCGCCGGACGGCGGCCCGCCCACCAACTGGCTGAGCAACTTCGGTGGCTCGGCATGGACCCTGGACGCAGGCGGCCAGTACTACCTGCACTCGTTCCTGCCGGAACAGCCGGACCTCGACTGGCGCAACCCGGCCGTGCGCGACGCGATGGACAACGTCCTGCGCTTCTGGCTGGATCGCGGCGTCGACGGCTTCCGCATCGACGTCGCGTATCACCTGATCAAGGACGACGCGTACCGCGACAACCCCGTCAACCCCGACTTCAAGTCCGGCGACCCGAGCTGGCATCACGTCCTGCCGCTGTACACCGCGGACCGCCCCGAGACGCTCGAGATCCTGGCGCGGATGCGCCGGGTCGCGTCAGCCTACGACCGGCCCGGCCACGAACGCGTCCTGATCGGCGAGCTCTACCTGCCGCTGCAGCGCCTGGTGGCGTACTACGGGATCGACGGCGCGGGCATCGCGTCCGGCGTGCAGATGCCGTTCAACTTTCTGCTCATCGATGCGCCCTGGCATGCCCGCGAGATCGGGCGGATCGTCGCCGACTACGAGGCTGCGCTGCCGCCCGGCGCGTGGCCCAACTGGGTCCTCGGCAACCACGACAAGTCGCGCATCGCGACGCGCGCGGGTCATGCGCAGGCGCGCATCGCCGCGATGCTGCTGCTGACGTTACGCGGCACGCCGACGCTGTACTACGGCGACGAGATCGGCATGACCGACGTCGCCGTCCCGCGCGACGCGATCCAGGATCCGCTCGAACGCAACGAGCCCGGCAAGGGCGTGGGTCGCGATCCCGAACGCACGCCGATGCAGTGGGACGCGGGCGTGCACGCGGGCTTCACGTCGGGCGTGCCGTGGCTGCCGCTGTCCGCCGACAGCGCGCGCATCAACGTGGCGACCCTCGGGGCCCTTCCCGATTCGATCCTGACGCTGTACGGCGAACTGATCGCGCTGCGCCGCCGGCAGCGTGCGCTGGTCGAAGGCGCGTACCGCGCCCTGCACGTCGACGACCGGGTCCTCGCCTACGAGCGGCGCGTCGACGACGAGCGGACGGTCGTCGTCCTCAACTTCACCGATGAACCGGCCGCGGTGCCCGATGCCGTCGGCGCTGCGCAACTGCGCGTCGCGCTCTCCACCCGCCTCGACATGCCGCAAGGCGCCACGGTCCCCGCGACGCTGCGCGCGTCCGAAGGCCTGGTGCTGGTCGCGCGCGCGACCGCGTGACGCGCGATCAGGCCGCGCGTCGCGATCGCCGCAGGCGACGCGGAACAGCGAAGTCGCAGGACCGCCCGACCGGGTCGGACGCGAAGCGTTCCCGTGGATTCACTTCGCACATCAGATGTTCGACCCGATCTGCGACGTGATCTGGTCGAAATCGGCGAGGGCGCCGAGACGGCTGCCGGCCCGCGACACGGGCTTGGCGCCGGTGATCGGGATCACGGCGCCGCCGAGGCCGAGCAACTCGCCGATCGGAGCCGGCTTGTGCAGCAGGTAGCCTTGCGCGAAGTCCACGCCCATCTCGCGCACGCGGGCGAGGACTTCCGGCCGATCGACGAATTCGGCGACCGTCTCGAGGCCCAGGACGCGCGCGACGTCGACGAAGCAGCGCACGGCGGCAGAGTCCAGGGGATCGTCGATCAATCCGCGGATGAACTGGCCGTCGATCTTGATGCAGTCGACGGTGAGGGTCTTGAGGTAGCCGAACGACGAGGCGCCCGCACCGAAGTCGTCGAGGGCGATCCGCACGTCGAGCAGGCGCACCTCGCGGATGAAGACCGCCGCGTCCTTCATGTGGGTCACGGCCGCGGTCTCGGTGATCTCGAGGCACAGGCGACCGCAGATCGCCGGGCCCGCGTCGGACAGCATCCTCAGCGCCCAGCCGCAGAACTCGCGATCGCCGACGGACTGTCCGGACAGGTTGACGCTCAGGCGCGCGATGGGTCGAAGGCCGGTATCGGTGCGCATCCATTCCAGCGCATGTTCCAGCACCCAGCGATCGACGAGCGGCGCCAGCTGGAAGCGCTCGACGGCGGGCAGGAACGCGGCGGGCTGAATCAGCGACCCGTCGCGCTCCACCATCCGCAGCAGGACCTCCGCATGCAGGCCGCCGGTGGATTGCAACGCGTCGATGCGCTGCGCGTACAGCACGAAGCGGTCTTCATCGAGCGCCTCCTCGATCCGCGACGCCCACTGCACGTCGCCCGTCTGCCGGTACGTCATCGCCTCGCTCTCGGACCAGAGGTGGACCCGGTTGCCTCCCGCATCCTTCGCGGCATAACAGGCCGCATTGGCCGACTGCAGCAGCAGCGCCGTCGATGCCCAGTGCCCGTCGATGGCGATGAGACCGATGCTGGTGCCCATCCGCAGGCTGCGGTCGCCTTCGACGAACCGGAAGGCCGCCATGCGGTCGCAGATGCCCTGCGCGATGCGCCTCGCATCGTCGATCGAACAGGAATCGAGGAGGATCGCGAAGTGGTCGCCGCCCATCCGCGCGACGACGTCGCGGGCATGCACCGAATCCTTCAGCATCGCCGCCACGTTCTGCATCAATCGGTCCCCGGCCGCATGGCCGCACGCGTCGTTGATCAGCTTGAAACGATCCAGGTCGATGTAGAGCAGCGAGTGGGCCGTCCGTCCGACCAGCGTGCTCTGGCGCAGGCATTCCAGGCGCTTCTCGAACTCGCTGCGGTTGTAGAGCCCGGTGAGGGGGTCGTGCGTCGCGCGATGGAGGGTCTCCTCGGACTGGCGACGGCGTTCGCTGAGGTCGCGGAACACGATCACCTCGCCCTGCTGCATCCCCTCTTCGCTGAAGATCGCCGAGGTCGAAGTCTCGACCACGATCTCCGACCCGTCGCGGCCGACCAGCAGCGCCTGGACGGACGCGCGGTCCCCGGTCGGGTGCCGGTCGCGGAGCTCGGCCCCGTCGTCGGTCGGCGGGCTCCTCGAAGCGACGACCAGGCGGCACACCTGCACGAGCTCGCGACCGCGTGCTTCCACCGTGGTCCAGCCGGTCAACGCCTCCGCGACCGGGTTCAGCCACGAGACCCGCCCTGCCGCGTCGCAGGTGATGACTGCATCGCCGATCGAATGCAGCGTCGCGCGCAGCTGCTCGTGCTTCTCGACGAGTTGCTCCGAGAGCCCTTCCATGCGGTGGATCGCACTGCGCCCTTCGAGCGCCTGCGACGCGGCCTCGGCGAGATCGGTGAGCGCGTGCCTCTGCGTCATCGTGAGCTGACGCGGAACCCGATCGATCACGCACAACGTGCCGACGCGATGCCCATCGCCCAGTCGCAGCGGCGCGCCCGCATAGAAACGCACGTGCGGATGGTCGACGACCAGCGGATTGTCCGCGAACCGCACATCCTGCGTCGCGTCCTGCACTTCGAACAGTTCGTCGCCGAGGATCGCATGCGCACAGAACGCGACGTCCCTCGGTGTCTGCGTGACCGACGGCAACCCGATGTTGGCCTTGAACCACTGGCGGTCCTCGTCGACCAGGCTGATCAGTGCGATCGGCATTTCGAACAAGGCCGCAGCCACCCGGACGAGCGCGTCGAATTCGGCTTCCCTGCGGGAGTCCAGGATGTTCAGCGCCCGGAGTGCAGCCAGTCGGTGCGACTCGTCGTGCGGCAGGCTGGCAGGGGTCATCGGTGGAACTCCGGTTCGACGCGCCACCGCCCGGTCGGGCAAGGAGGGTCCTCGTGGGACGCGTGTTCGACTTATCGAACCGTCGCGCACGATCTGGACCGGCGCCAGATGCCGCGCTTGATCCAGATCAAGTCATCGCAGACTGCGCGGTGTCGAGGTCGTCATGACCATTGAAAGACGTGCCCGGCAAGCTGCCGGGCACGGGATGGGCGCCGCGGGAAATAGGTGACCTCGTTGGCGGAGCACCCGTCCCGCGCGGCCGACAGCGGGTCGGCCACCGATGTTCAGACCGTCAGGATCGACAGCTTCCCTTTGCGGTACCCCGCGACGGAAACATCGAGGTCGAGTCGCTTGCCCGGCTTCGCGATGACGGCCTTCACGTCGTCGGCGATCGCGGTGCCGCGCGCGAGTTCGCGGAACACGAGGCGCGGCGCACCGTGCTTCGGGAAGACCGCGGACAGCACGTTCAGGACCTCGTAGAGATTCTCGTTGAGCGAATCGTCCAGCTCGCGGGCCTTCACGCAGTCGTCGACCGCGCCGGGTGGGATGACCACCAGGGCGGCTCCGAGGCTGCCGCCGACGGGCAGATCGCACGTAACGACGGCACGAAGTGCCTGCGCTTCGTCGACATAGGAGCCGACGGCCGAGAGTGCGGGCTCGAACTTCGCCGCGGTCCCGGTCGTCGCCTGCACCGTCCGTCCGATCAAGTCACCGAGCAGCGTCGCGACCGCATGGGCGGGAGGCAGGGGGATGGTCATGGCATGGCCTCGGCGATCACTGGATGAACGGCGTGAGCACTTCGCGAAAGACGTCTTCGCCGAAGGGCTTGCCGATGAGGAACGAAGCGCCTGCCTCGGCCGAGCGCGCGCGCATCTCCGGCGTCGACTCGGACGTGACGAACCCGAATTTCACCTCGCAGCCCGTGCTGCGCAGCTCCTTGAGCAGGTCGATGCCGGTCAGCTTGGGCATGTTCCAGTCGGCGATCACGAGATCCGGCTCGTCGGCGCGGATCGCGGCCAGCGCCTCGGCCCCGTCGCCCGCTTCGCTGAAGGTGTGGTCGCGAAAGCCTGCTTGCCGCAGCGTCTTCATGACGATCATGCGCATGGCCCTGCTGTCGTCGACTACCAATATCCTCATTCTTGTGCTCCTCGGTCTTCTGGCCCGCCATACCCGGTGCATGTGCGCTTGCCTCCCCTGCCTATCGGCGCTCTCCCGGGAAACTGCAGCGTCCGCGCGATGTGCGCCGCATTTCTGGCCCCAGGATTCGTCGTCGTTTGACGCAGATCAAACCGCAACCGCCCCACGGCAGGTCCGAAGACGAATGGGCCGAGTTCTGAGCGCAGCACCTTCGTTCGCGCGACGTAGCGGAAGGTCGCCGGTGCCATCGCCATTCTTGCCGGAAGCAGCCGATGAGTCGGAACAGGAATATCCAGTGCACCACGTTCACGATACAAAAATTAGTCCGAAGCAATCTCCCCCAATACAATAAGACCGGAATAGATCTACCGAAAAATCAAAACAGCAATTATCGATATCGTCGCGTGCACGGCGAATCTCCAGGGGAACGGGATCATGCAAGCTGCACTCACTGTGGAAAGGCGCGCCGAGGCCGAAGTGAGCCGCGTCCTGATCGTCGAGGACGAAGGCATCGTGGCGTTGAATCTCGAGCAGACCCTGATCCGTCTCGGCTATCAGGTCGTCGGGCTGGCGCAGAGCGGCAGCGAGGCACTCCGCCTGATCGACAGCTGCCGGCCGGACGTGGTGCTGATGGACATCAATCTGGGCTCCGGCAGCGACGGCATCGAGACGGCGGCGCGCATCACCGGCGAGGCCCGCCCCGCCGTGATCTATCTGACGGCCTATTCCGAGCGGCGGACGCTGGCCCGGGCCGCGGAGACGCGCCCCTACGGCTATCTGCTCAAGCCGTTCTCCGACCGGGACGTGCACGCGACGCTGCAGATGGCGCTCGGCCGGCGGCGCACCGACATCGCCCTGGCGGAAAGCGAGGAACGGCTGCGCATCGCGCTGGAGGCCGCGCAGATGGGGACCTGGGAGTACCAGATCGCGTCCCGGCAGATGCACGGCGAACCCAGCACGGCAGCGATCGTCGGGACCGACGCGGCCCGCTTCACGCAGAGCCTCGACCAGTTCCTGGAACGCGTCGATCCCGACGACCGGGCCGCGGTGCTGCAGTCGATGAGCGAGTCGGCGACCAGCGGCCTGCCGTTGGCGGTGGACTTCCGCAGCGCGGCCCACCATGCGGCGGTCCGCTGGGTGCGTCTGCTGGCGAAGCGCTACGACCGCCCCGGACTGACGTCACGACTGATCGGCGTCGCGCAGGACGTGACAGTGTCGCGGGAAGCCGAGATGGCGTTGCGCCAGGCGTCCGCGGTTTTCGAGTCGTCCAGCGAGGCGATCTTCATCACCGACGTGCATTCGACGCTGATCGACGTCAATGCCTCCTTCACGAAGGTGACGAGTCATGCACTCGTCGCGGCCGTCGGCCGCCGCCTGGACGGCTGGCTGTTCCGCAGGGCCGCCGACCGCGAGGAACTCGATCTCGATGCCGAACTGCAGCGCGACGGCCACTGGCAGGGCGAACTGGTCGGCGTCCGCGCGGACATGACGACCTTCCCGATCTGGCTGAGCATGACGCGGGTGCCCGGCGAGAACGGCACGGAGACGCGCTTCGTCGGCATCTTCTCGGACATCGGCGCGTTGCGCCGCGCGGAGCTGGAGCTGATCCATCAGGCGCATCACGATGCGCTGACCGGCCTGCCGAACCGCCGGCTGGCGATCGAGCGGGGCGAACAGGCGATCAGTCGCGCCAAGCGCAAGGAATGGCGGACCGCGGTGATGGTCGTCGACCTCGATCACCTCAAGCACGTCAACGATGCCCTCGGTCACCTCGCGGGCGACGACTTCCTGCTCGCGACCGCCAACCGCCTCAAGAACGCGGTCAGACTCGACGACACCGTGGCACGGCTCGGCGGGGACGAGTTCATCGTCATCCTCGAGGACGTGGCGAGCGTCGAGGACGTCGCCGAGGTCGCACGCAAGCTGGTCGACGACCTGATGCAGCCCCTGATGATCAACGGCAGCGAGGCCCGCCTCGGCGCGAGCATCGGCATCAGCGTGTTCCCGGAGGACGGGACCGACGTGACCTCGCTGATCAGCGCGGCCGATCTGGCGATGTATCGCGCCAAGGCGGACGGACGCCATCGCTACGTCTTCTACGAGCCGGCCCTGTCGGAGCGCGTCCTCGGTCGGCTCGCTGGCGAACGCGAGCTGCGTCGCGCGCTCGCCAGCCAGGAACTGTTGGTCTTCTACCAGCCGCAGGTCCGGCTCTCCGACATGCAGATGGTCGGTCTGGAAGCGCTCGTGCGCTGGGAACATCCGACGCGCGGCCTGATCGGCGCCACCGAGATCGTGCCGCTCGCCGAGGGCTGCAATCTCATCGTCGATGTCGGCCAGTACGTGCTGCGAACGGTGTGCCTGCAGATCCGCCGCTGGCTCGATGCGGGGATCGACTGTCCGCGCGTCGCGATCAACGCGTCGGTGCATCAGCTCAGGCTGAGCGGCTTCGCCGAGCAGGTCGCCGCCGCGCTGCTCGAAGCCGGGATCACGGCCGACCGCATCGAACTGGAGCTGACCGAGTCGACGCTGCAGGAAGAGAAAGTCTGCAAGCCGGTGATGAACGCCCTGGCCGCGCTCGGCGTGACGCTGGCCATCGACGATTTCGGCACCGGCTATTCGAGCCTTGCGTCGCTTCGCACGCTGCCGCTGTCGCGCTGCAAGATCGATCGCAGCTTCGTCGAGGAGATCGACCGGCGGGCCAGCGATTCGGTGATCGCCGGCGCCATCATCGATCTCGGGCACCGCCTGCAGCTGCACATCATCGCCGAAGGGGTCGAGACCGAAGCGCAGCTGAACGTGTTGCGTGCGCTGGGCTGCGACGATGTGCAGGGTTTCCTGATCGCTCATCCGATGAGCGTCGACGCCATCACCCCGCTGCTGGAGAAGGGCGCCCCGCTGTTCGGCGACGCGTCGGAACAACCGCTGCCGGACCTCGTGCAGTAGACGGCCCGCGGCCGGCCACGCCGTCAGTCCGAGGCGTGCCGGGCCGCTTCGACGCGCATCACCGTCTCCGCGCCGTGGTCGCCGTGCATCGTCACCGAGCCCCGCAGCTGGTTGGCGAGGATCCGCACCAGCCGCAGACCCAGCGAAGGCGACGCGATCGGATCGAACGACGCGGGCCAGCCGATCCCGTTGTCCGCCACCCGCACGACGATCGTGTCGGCATCGGGTTTGACGATCTCGACCGTGATGCGTCCCGTGCGTTCGTCCGGAAACCCATGCTTGAAGCTGTTGACGACCAGTTCGTTGATGACGAGGCCGCACGGGATCGCGCGATCGATCTCGACCTGGATCGCATCGCAGAGCACTTCGACGTGGATGCGGCCGAAGGCGCCGCCGTGCGAGTCGGCCAGTCCGGCGACGAGATCGCGCACGTAGTCGCAGAAGTCGATATGAGCGAGGTCGTCGCTCTGGTAGAGCTTCTCGTGGACCAGTGCCATCGAGCGGATGCGCCCTTCGCTTTCCAGGAACAGGCGCCGCGTCTCTCCACTGCCGACGTGACCGGCCTGCAACTGCAGCAGGCTCGAGATCACCTGGAGGTTGTTCTTCACGCGGTGATGGATCTCGCGCAGCAGGACCTCCTTTTCCTCGAGCGCCCCTTCCAGCACCCGCTGCTTCTTCGCACGCTCCAACTCGACGAGTTCGCGACTCTCGCGAAGTGCCGCCTCGGCGCGCCTGATGTGCGTCACGTCGTGGATGATCTTCGATGCGCCGACCACGCGGCCTGACGTGTCGAGGATCGGCGACACGGAGACCGACACCTCGATCGGCGAGCCGTCCTTCGCCAGGCGGATGGTCTCGAACAGGGGGACGACGCCGCCCTCGGCCACTGTCGCGCGGATCCGCGCATCTTCCACCTCGCGTTCTGACGGAATGAGGATGTGGATCGACGAGCCGATCACCTCGTCCGCCGCATAGCCGAACAGGTTCTGCGCGGCACGGTTCCAGCTCGTGATCTCGCCGTCGAGCGCCTCGCCGATGATCGCGTCGTTCGAAGACTCCACCATCGCCGCGAGCCGGCTGGTCTCGCGCTCGGCCCGGCGCAACCGGGTCGTATCGTGGAACACGAGCGCCATCCCCGCGGGCTGATGCGCCTCGTCGTAGGTCACGGTCCCGCGGACATCGATCGGCGTGCGGCTCCCGTCGCGCGCGATGATCTCGATTTGATGGACGTGTTCGGACGTCCAGCCCTGCTCCCGCATCACGTCGATCGGATTGTTGAAGACATCGCTCGCCCGGCGCCCTTCGCGCGTCATGACTTCCCAGACACCGTGGCCATGGGCCTCGCCGTCGGACCAGCCGGTCACGCGTTCGGCCACCGAATTCATGCGCGTCACGAGACCGGCTCGATCCGCGACAAGAAATCCCGCACCGGCCCCGGCGAGCGACAGCGCGAGGCTCTGTTCGATCCCCCGCGCATAGTCTTCGGCCGTGATGCGACGCTGGACCTCGGCCTCCAGCGTCGCGATCACGCCTTGCAACTGGTCGACCGAAGGGATCTTCAGGGCTTTCGGGATCAGCGGCCAGAGCGCGATTGCCGTGGCCACGGACACGAGCGCGGTCAGGATCTTCGCGATGGCCTGGAGGCCATAGTCCGGACGCCAGACGGTCCACACGTCCATGACGTGGGTGATGCCGCACGCGAAGATGAACGCGCAGAACAGCCATGTGATGCCGTGCGGGAACGCCGCCTTGCGCCGTCGGACATAGCTGACGATCGCGAGCGGGATCGAGAAATAGGCGAGCGCGATGCTCGTGTCGGCGATGACGATCGACCACAGCAGCGCCGGTGTCCACGTGAAGCAGTAGCCGTGCGGCAGATAGCCGTTGCGCCCGAGGAAGGCGTCGATCAGCTCCATGGGTTCTCCTTCTCTTCGCATCGTCCTTCGACAAGGACTCGCCGGCATCTTGAGGGATAACCGCGGGGCCGCACGACGCGACGTGAGGCGGATCGCGGTTCGTCTCGTCGACGCGACACCAGGAGCGACGGGACTGCGTCGGCCGCACGAAGTCAATCGGACGCGCACTTCGATCGCGTCGGCGGGGGGGCTGATCGCCGCCTGCTTGGAAACCGTTCGGCGGCGCGTCGGCCGGCGAGGCGGCACAGCCGCGCGCGACGCGCGCGAGGTCCCTTTGCGCTACGCTCGCGCACCGATGCCGGTGGCGCCGGCTGCCTCGTCGCCACCGCCCGAATACTCCGCGGCACGTCCCTCGCCCGAACGAGGACGTTCGAAGTCGCCCAGGTCGACCCGTTGTCACGAACTCGCGATGGATCCTCGAAACGCCGACGTCGACGCGGTCATCCACGGAAACGACGCAGCCATCTACCGGCTGCTGTTCCTCTCCTACCCCGACGCGCTGATCGTCACGGACACGAAGGGCAGGATCGTGCTCGCGAACGCCGGCGCCTCGTCGCTCTTCGGCTACTCGCACGACGAGCTGCTGCAACTCAACGTCGACGCCCTGGTGCCCGATGGAACGCGGCCCAAGCACGCGGCCTATCGGGAGGACTTCGCACGCGCACCGCGCGCGCGACCGATGGGCACGCAGATGAACCTCGTCGGCCGCCGTCGCGACGGGTCGGAAGTGACGGTGGAGATCGCGCTCAGCCCGCTCCAAGGCCATGGCCTGCCGCTGGTGGTCGCCGCGATCCGCGACATCGGCGCGTATCCGCGCGTCAATCAGGCGTTGCGGCGGGCACGCTACAGCGAGCACCTGGCCCAGTACGGCCGTCTCGCCGTGGACGCGCGGGGCACGGACCTGCTGCTGTCCGAGGTACCCGCGCTGGCGCTGCGCGCGCTCGAAGCCGACATGGCGACCGTCTTTCTGCTGGACGCGAGCCGGCTCCAGTTCCGGCTGTCCGCCCACGCGGGGCCGCGGGGAGACGACATGGACGCGGCGATCGCCAACCGGATCGACACGCTGCCGGGCTACGTCGTGTCGACCGGTGTCCCGGTGGTCACGTCCGTCGACGAGGAGATGCACCACGAATTCTCGCCGCGCGACGGCGCCGACCCCTACCGCAGCGGACTGATGGTGCCGCTCTTCGACCGGCGCGAAACGATCGGCGTCGTTTCGGTTCATTCGCTGGCCGAGGATCGCTTCGGGCGCGACGAGGTGCGATTCCTGGAGTCGCTGGCGAACCTGCTGTCGACCGGCCTGCAGCGCGCGCAGACCGAGGAGGCTCTCGGTCACGCGCAGCGGCTGGAGGCGGTCGGGCAGCTGACCGGCGGCATCGCGCACGACTTCAACAACCTGCTCACCATCATCCACGGCAACCTGCAGGTGCTCGAGGAGATCCCCGCCATCGTCGCCGATCCGCTGGCGCCGCAGCTGGTCGGTGCGGCGACGCGGGCCGCGCGTCGCGGCGCCGAACTGACGGCGCAGCTGCTCGCGTTCTCGCGCCGTCAGCGCCTGCACCCCACCGTGGTCGATCCGCGCGGGATGCTGCGGTCGATGTCGGCGATGCTGGTGCGGGCGCTCGACCAGCGCATCCGCATCGAGGTCTTCGTCGACGAAGCCTGTCCGTCCGTCATCGCCGACGCCGGCCAGCTCGAATCAGCGCTGCTCAACATCGCGATCAATGCGCGCGATGCGATGCCCGACGGCGGCACGCTGACCTTTCGCGCGCATCCCGTCGCAGCGTTGCCACTCCGGATCGCCGAGCAGGCCGCCCCGGTGGACGGCGACGCCGCGCCCGCAGCGGACGGATATGTCGAGGTCTCCGTCACCGATACGGGTTCGGGCATGCCCGACCGGATCAGGGAGCGGGCGTTCGAGCCCTTCTTCACGACCAAGGAACCGGGACGCGGAACGGGTCTGGGGCTCAGCACCGTGTATGGCTTCGCGCGGCAATCGCGCGGCGCCGTCGAGCTGCACACGACGCTCGGACGAGGCACGCGGATCGCCTTGTTCCTGCCGGCGTCTCCGTTCGCCGGGGCGCTCGTCGACCTGCCTGTCGACGTTCACGTTCCGCCGGCGGGCCTGCGCGTGCTGCTCGTCGAGGACGACGCCGAGGTCAGGGCCGTCGCCGTGCGGTTCCTCGAGGCGATGCGCTGCGACGTGGCGATCGCGACGAGCGGTGAAGAAGCGCTCCGGCAGCTGGAAACCGTCGACCCGCCCGAACTGCTGCTGACCGACATCGCGCTCGGGGCCGGGATGCGCGGCACGCGACTCGCCGAACTGGCGACGGGTCTCCATCCCGCGCTGCGCGTCCTGCTGGTTTCGGGCTATTCGTCCGAATTGCTCGATGCCGACCAGAGCGTGCCGGCGACCTGGGAATTGCTGCAGAAGCCGTACACCCGGCAGGAACTGGCCGCATCGATCGGACGCGCCACGCTCGCCGAGTGACGGGCGCTTCTACGACGCGGTCGACTGCGAGGGCATGTGTCCTGACGCCGAGACACGCCGGGCACCCGAGCAAGGGGCGCAGCGGGCGAAGCTGCTACGCTAGCCGTCCCCATCGATGACCGGCGGCTCGCAACCCCCGGTTCGGACACACCCGACTGTTTCGGCGCCCTCTTCCTTGCACGCACGCCTTTGAGTCCGATCCCCCACCTCGCCGTCGTCGACGACGAAGTCGATATCACCGCCATGCTGGCGGGTTATCTCACCAAGCACGGCTTCCGCGTCACCGAGGCGGCCAGCGGCGACGCGCTGTTCCGGCTGATGAAGACCGATCCGGCGGACCTGGTGCTGCTCGATCTCGGTCTCGGCGGTGAGGACGGCCTGGCGGTCGCCACGCACCTCAAGCAGAACTGGCGCTGCGGACTCGTCTTCCTGACGGGCCGCAGCGATTCGATCGACAAGGTGGTGGGACTCGAGATCGGCGCCGACGACTACGTGACGAAGCCGTTCGAGTTGCGCGAGCTGGTGGCGCGGATCAAGGCAGTCCTGCGGCGCATCGCACCCGAACCGAACGACGGACGCGGCGACGATGCGCCGTCGCGGCTCGGCTTCGCGGGCTGGACCCTGGACGTCGATGCCCGTCGGCTCACGGATGCGTCGGGCAGCGCGACTCCGCTGACCGGCGGCGAGTTCGACCTCCTGCTGGTGTTCGCGCGGCATCCGGGCAAGGTCCTGTCGCGGGACTTCCTGCTGGGACAGACCCGGGGACGCGAGGCCGGTCCGTTCGATCGCACCATCGACGTCCAGGTCGGGCGGCTGCGACGCAAGCTCGAAGCCGATCCCGACGATCCGCAGATCATCAAGTCGGTCCGGGGAGCGGGATACATCCTGGTCGCGCCGATCGTCTGAGTCCGGTCCCGACGGGGGCGCGCGAAACGCTCAGTCGGTCGCCGATTGCGGCATGACGCTGCACTGGATGAACGCGGTCAACGCATCGACATCGGGGATGCAGATTTCCCGGCGGCCGCGTTCGTTGAACGCGATCAGGTTCGCGCGCGCCAGCTTGCTCAGCGCCCGGCTCACGGTCTCGAGCGTCAGCCCGAGATAGCCGCCGATGTCGGCGCGCGTCATGGGCAGCGAGATGCGGTCCGAGCGCATGCCGCGGTCGGCGAGCGACGAGGCCCAGTAGCGCAGGAACGCGGCGACCCGCGCGTCGGCCGAGAGCTTGCACACCGACATCAGCGAGTCGCGGTCGCCGACGATCGCCCTGCTCATCGCGACGTGCAGAGACGCGAGGATCCCCGGGGCCCTGGCACAGGCCGCGAGCAGCGCGTCGTAGCGCACGGTCCACACCTCACCGGTGTCGAGCGCGCTGGCTCCGCAACTGTAGGTACCGTTGCCGATGCCGTCGAAGCCCATCCAGTCGCCGCGGAACTTGATCGAGACGATCTGCTCGCGCCCCTCAGGCGACACGTTCACGAGCTTGCAGATGCCGGCGTTGAGGATGTAGAGCGTGTCGAAGGACTCGCCGGCCCGGTAGACGACGTCCCCGGCATGCACGACGCGGCGCTGGAACAGCACGCTCTGTTGCACGAGCCGCAAGGTGGTCGAGACGTCCACCAGCGTGCGCAGCCGCGTCGGCTCGCCCACATCCGCCACGAGGGCGATCGGCATCGCTGGCTCGACGGACGTTTCCTGGGAAGGGGGCATGGCGAACATCGGGGCACCGGTATCGAAGTTATCCCGCAATCTTAAGAAGTCGAAGCGAACGGTCGACGAATCCTTCGTGTCGTTCCGTGAAGTTTTGTAAACAGACGGTATGGACGTTGGTGCGATCGTCCGCGTCGCGACCGGAGCCGACCCGAGCGTCGAAGGACTTGACACGCGTCAAGACGACGCTCGCCCATCGCGGCACATTCACGGTGTGCGGACGCCGACGATCGGATCGAGAGCCGCGAAGGGGACGAACATGGATCGTGAATTGGTGGTCGTTGCCAATGACCGCAGCGCCCGGTTGTTCGAACGGACCGGGGACGATGAAGCACTGCGCGAACTCGAGCGCATCGAAGCGACGCCGGGCGCGGAGCATCGCCGGCACGCGCTCCCCTGGCCGGGGATCTGCTGGCCTTTCCGGGACAGCGCCGGCAAGGACGAACGGTCGCGCTTCGCCGAGCGCGTCGCGCTGGCGATCGAACGGCAGGTGGGCAGCGGGCAAGGCGATGTGCTGGATCTGTTCGTGCCGGAACCCTTCCTCACCCATCTGCTCGGCCATCTGTCGCACGCGAGGGGCATCCGCCTGCGCGGCGCGGTCGAACTGGACCTGACCGCCTTCGACCGCTGCGAACTCGAATACCGCGTCGATCTGGCGTTGCATCTGATGCCGCAGGCGCCCGGCCTCGGTCCGGCCCGGTCGCTCGCTGCGCCCGCCGCGCAAACCGAAACGGCCTGAGGCGGCCGCACGCCGCGCGACGCTGCGTCGTCGCCGGACCTTGATCCGCATCAAGGTTCACCGACCGGCACGACCGAGAATCCAACGGTCGACGTCGCCCGCTTCCGGCACTTCGCTGCCTTCGCCGGTCTCTTGCCTGGGCGGGTGAGGGACGATCGCCAGCACGCACACGACTTCGGATGCCGCGCTGCCGCCCACGAACCATCTGCGAGGTTTCCATGAGTGCGATGAAGGAAGAGCACGTCCACGCGTTGATCGCCCGACTCGAATCGATGAAGGACGAGGCGCGCGAACTGTTGAGAGGCGACGAGCCGCCGGGGGACGAACCGGCCCGCGACCCCGACGAACGCGCCGAAGCGCAACGCCTCGAGGAGATCGCCGAGGGTCGTCGCGAGACGACGCACGACGCGCTGAGCGCGATCGAGCATTCGCTCGAACGGATCCGCACGGGCCTCTACGGCCGCTGCGCGCGGTGCGGTTGCGCGATTCCGCCCGCCCGCCTGTTCGCGTTGCCGACGACCACGCACTGCACGGTCTGCCAGGCCATTCTGGAAGCCGGCTGAGCCGCGCGTGCGAGGCCGCCCTGTCGCGCGATCGCTACGGCCAGGGCCCGCGACGCGCCTTCCCCCGTGAGCCATCGATCGCCCCTCGGCGCTTGATCAGCATCAAGGCGACGTTGCCTTCAAGAGCAGAAACTGGACGCTCTCGTTCATCGGCTGGCAACGGACGACGTGAAGGGAGTTCGCGACCGAGTGACGCTGTACCGGCCGGCGCGTCGCGCCGGTCGCCGCAGTCAAGGGGAACCACGATGCACGAAAAGATCCTCATCCCGACCGACGGATCCGCGCTCGGTCATGTCCTCATGGCGTCCGGCGTCGATCTGGCGCGCTCGCTCGGCGCCAGCATCGTCGGCTTCGCGGTGGCGCCGACCTTCCGCCAGCCGCTGCTCGCCGCGGCCGCCGGCGATCACGAAGCGCGAGAGCACGACTATCGCAGCAGCACGGATCGCGCCCTGGAGAAGCTGCTCAAGAAGATGCAGGCGATCGCCGACCAGGCCGGCGTGCCGTTCGTGGCGTCGTCCGTGGTCTCGGACCATGCGGCCCGCGAGATCATCGATGCCGCCCATCGTCACCACTGCGACCTCATCTTCATGGCATCGCATGGCAGACACGGGTTCGCCCGTCTGTTCCATCGCAGCATCACCGCGCAGGTCGTCGCACAAAGCGACATCCCCGTGACCGTCGAGCAGATCACGCCGGAGGCCATGGCCCGTTACAACAACGCGATCGACCCCTTCCCGTGGAACGCGGTCCATTCACGCGCCACCCGCGTCTCGTGACGACGACGGAGCAATGGCATGCCGAGGACCGGCGGCGCGTGCCTGCGGGCCCGGTCACGCGGAGCGGCTCCGGGCACGACGTAGAGGCAGGACGCCCGTCCCGGCCCGATGATGGCCGACCCGCGGGCGCAGCGACTTCACGACAAACAGCGCGCACGGCCGCGTGGATCGGGCGGCGACGAACCCTTGCCCGGATCGTCGCGGCCGCCATCGCTGCGTTCTTCATCGCCATCGCGCTCGACGGCCTCATCGTGGTCATCGTCGATCCGGGACTGCTGTCCGACGCAGGACGCGCGCCTCGCTTCTGGCAGGTCTGGTCGAGCGACGTCGCGCTGTTCGTGGCCACGTGGATCGCGATGACGATCTGGAGTCTCGCCAGCGGCTTCATGGAATGAGCGAGTCGCCTGGCGAGCGCCGGCGCGATCGGCATCGACGCGCCAGCTTCCACGCCGCGCACGGTCGTTCCGCACATCACGTCGCGCAGATCTCGGCGACGCGCTCCCAGACCCCGTGTCCGACCGCGAACGCGGTCGCACACACGACGCCTAGTCCTGCGAGACGGACCGCCGTGGTCGTCGACAGCCGGGCGGACACCCACGCCGGCAGATGCTCGCGTGCGCGCATCAACACGCCCGCCGATCCGATGGCCGGGGCCGAGGCCAGCGCGAAGGCGCCCATGAACGCGGCGCCGGCCGCGGCGCTCGAGGCCAGGGTCGCGACCACCAGCGCACCCTGCAGGACACCGCACGGGAGGGCCACCCAGCTCGCCCCTGCAGCCATCGTCGCCACCGTCGAGCGACGCCGCGGCCCGACGACGATGTTCGAGGGCTCTCGTCGAACGCGGAAACCGCGACCCGTGACCAGCCAGTAGACGCCGACGATGCCGAGCGCGAGTTGCGCGAGCATCCACAGCGGCCGCAACCACGGCGCGAACCCTCCGATCGAGAACAGCGACAACGCGCCGGCAGCCACGATCGCGCCGGCGACCGCATAGCCGGCGATGCGCGCGACGTGGAAGGCCGCGGCGTTCTTGCGCGACCCGCCGGTGACGAGCGCGCAGGGAGAGGCGCACATCAGCATGCAATGCGGCGAGGCGGCGAAGCCGAGGGCGAGCCCGGTGCCGACCAGCAGGACGCTCATCAGACGACTTGCGAGAACCGCTGCACGGGCGTGCCGCGCCGAAGGTAGCGGTCGAACGTCATCGCGATCGCCCGGATCGATCCGAGGCGCGCACGTGAGCGATCAGCTCGGCGAGCTGGTCGTCGCAGAAGAAGGTCGGCGTGCCGCCACCGAGGTGGAGTGCGGACAGGCTGCGTCCCGAACCGACCTGTGCACTGACCAGATCGAGCTCCTTCTTCACCGCCGCCAGGTACGGGACCGCGCGGTCGTGGTCGCGCGTGATGATCTTGTTGCAGCCGCAGTAGTAGCAGACCGACTCGCAGAACGGCACGTGCACGTAGAGCGAGATCGACGACCGGCTCGATCGACCCGCGTGCCAGGCGGCGGCCACGCGCGAGTGATCGACGCTGTCGGTGAATCGGTCCGCGGTGGGATAGGACGTGTAGCGCGGCCCCGGGCGGTCGAATCGCTCGAGGACTTCACGGGGCAGCAGACGGGTCTGCTGGTCGACGGCGGGAGCGGTGGCGGCATGCATGCGCAGATCATGCCGGCCGGGTTGCCCGCTCGTCTTGATCTGGCGCAACGGAGCCCGCAGCGCAGGACGCTAGTGTTCTGCCGCGTCTCCCACGGCGAAGATGTCCATGACGACCTGCGCGCAAGCGAGGGCCAGCCATACCGCGAGGAACACGATGCTGTAGACGCCGGTGCGTCCCCACGCGGCCATCACGTCGTCCCGCAGCAGTGCCGCGGGATCGACCGCGGCGAACAGGAGGAGCTCGAGCGCGCAGGCCATCACGAAGGCCGGCCACAGGGCCCGGACGAAGCGCCCCAGCCACGGGCGGATGCCCCGTCCCGCCGGCACGCGAACGCTACGGTCGAGGGGTGGCCGCATGGTTCCTCGCATGCATGGCCGGCGCACCCGATTCGGCCGCAGGGACGCCTCGCACGGCCAGCGGCGGGTCGCCCATCTTGAACGCGATGACACAGGTGACGAGGCTCGCGACGACGACCGCCGCCGGGCCGCCGATCACCAGCCAGACCATGGAAATGCGGTACCACGGAACCGTGGCGATCGTTGACGACTGCGGCATGAGGGGCCTCTTTTAGCGGGGGACGATGAACGTGGAGCGTTCGCGGACGGGTCTCGCATCGCGCTCCAGCGTGGTGACGAAGACGATCGGATGCGAACCGGGGCCGGCGGCGCTGGCCGCGTCGGCCGGCACGCGGACCGCGAGCGTGACCCAGCGGGCTTCCGCGGGCAGCAGGTGGACCTCTGCGAATCCCGCGAGGAACGCGCCTTGCATTCCGTCCACGCGCAGCCGCGCGTCCTGCTCGAACTCGGTCGCATTCATCAACTGCAGGCGATACACGTTCTCGATCTCGCCATGGTCGACGATGCGCGCGAGGGTCACGCGGTCACGGACCACGTCGACCCGCACGGGATCGCGCGATGCGACGCCGAACACGAAGGCGCTCGCGATGACCATCAGCACCGTCGCGTAGATCAGCACGCGCGGTCGCAGGACCCGGCGGAACATTTCCCGCTGCGTCGACTTCTGCGCGAGTCCACGCTCGGTCGCGTAGCGGATCAATCCCTGCGGGTAGTGCATCTTCGTCATGACGCCGTTGCACGCGTCGATGCAGGCGGTGCAGGCCGTGCATTCGTATTGCAGTCCGTCGCGGATGTCGATGCCCATCGGACAGACCTGCACGCACAGGCCGCAGTCGATGCAGTCGCCCACGCCGAGGGCAGCCGTGTCGGAGCCGCGGGCACGCTTGCCGCGCGGCTCGCCGCGCGTCGTGTCGTAGCTGACGATCATCGTGTCCTTGTCGAACATCGCACTCTGGAAGTGCGCGTACGGACACATGTACTTGCAGACCTGCTCGCGCAGGAAGCCGGCGTTGCCGTAGGTCGCGAGACCGTAGAAGTTGACCCAGAACCACTCCCAGGGCCCGAACGACAGCGTGAAGGCCTCGCCCCACAGGGTTCGGATCGGCGTGAAGTAGCCGACGAAGGTGAAGCCGGTCCACCAGGCGATCGTGAGCCAGGTCGCGTGCTTGCCGGTCTTGCGCAGGGTCTTGTCGACGCTCCAGCCCGCCGCGTCGCGCCTGACATGCGCGCCCCGGTCGCCCTCGAAACGCCTTTCCACCCAGCGAAAGATCTCCGTGTAGACGGTCTGAGGACACGCGTACCCGCACCACAGGCGCCCACCGATCGCGGTGAAGAAGAAGAGGCTGTACGCACACACGATCAGAAGCGCGGACAGATAGATGAAGTCCTGCGGATAGAGGACCAGGTCGAACAGGAAGAAGCGGCGTGCGGCCAGGTCGAAGAGGACCGCGGGCCGTCCGTTCCAGGTCACCCACGGGATGCCGTAGAAGATGGCCTGCGTGACGAACACCATGGCCCAGCGCCACGAAGCGAACCAGCCGCGCATCGACCGCACGTAGATCTTCTTCTGCTTCTCGTAGAGCGACGCGCCGAGCTCCGACGCGGGACTCGGCGCAGCCGTCGCCCGCCCCTCCTCGACGACCGCACGGATCGGGATGACGCGGGCCACCTTCGAGGTCGGTCGGGTCACGATGGTCCTATCGTGCGGCCGTCACCGGCGCGTTGGACAGGCTCCAGACGTACGCGGCCAGCACATGGATCTGCTCTGCGGACAGCTTGCCCTGCTGAGCCGGCATGACGTTGGTCTTGCCGGTGTTGATCATCGCCACGATCGCGGACTCGCCGCCGCCATGCAGCCAGACGTGATCGGTCAGGTTGGGCGCACCGATCGCCTGGTTGCCCTTGCCGTCCGGTCCGTGGCATGCCGCGCAGATCGCGAACTTGGCACGGCCGAGCTGCGCCTCCGTCCGTCCCGCCATCGCCGGTTCGGACAGCCCCCACACGTAGGCGGCGACCTGGCCGACCTCGGCGGGCGTACCGACCGCCGCCGCCATCGGCGGCATCATCCCGATGCGCCCGAGCGTGATGGTCTCCTCGATCTTTTCCGGCGAACCGCCGTGCAGCCAGTCCTGGTCGGTCAGGTTCGGAAAGCCCTTGCTGCCCCGCGCATCGGCGCCGTGGCAGGCCGCACAGTTGTTGGCGAACAGGCGCTCGCCGATCGCCATCGCCTTCGGGTCGGCAGCGAGCTGCTGGGTGGTCGACGCCTTGAACGCGGCGTAGATCGGCGCGACGTCGCTGTTCGCCCTGGCCTGCTCTTCCTCGAACTGGTTGGCACTGGTCCAGCCCAGGCTGCCCGGCGCGCTGCCCAGCCCGGGGTAGAGCCACAGGTAACCACCGGCGAAGACGATGGTCAGCACGAACAGCCACATCCACCAGCGCGGCAGCGGATTGTTCAGCTCGCGCAGGTCGTCGTCCCACACGTGGCCGGTGGTGTTGTCGTCCGCCATCGCACGGCGCCGCGCGGCGAACATCAGCAGCGCGAAGCAGCCGAACAGCCCGCCGAGCGTCAGGAACGTGATGTAGAAGGACCAGCCCCCCTGGATGAAGTCGCTCACGGGGTCGGCTCGCGGTCGTTGGTCACCTCGCCGTCGAAGGCGAGACGGGCGGCCTGCGCGTGCGCCTCACGGCGCGACGGCGTCCAGGTGCGGATCATCAGGCCGACGAACAGCACGAGGCTGACGACCGTGACGAGGGTGCGGAGATCGTTGATGTCCATCGCAGCTCCTGACTATTTGACGTGGGTGCCGAGCGACTGGAGATACGCGATCAGCGCGTCGAGCTCCGTCTTCCCGCGGACGGCCTCCGCGCTGCCGTCGACCTCCGCATCGCTGTAGGGCACGCCGAGACGCTGCATCCCGCGCAGGTGCGCCGGCAGGTGCTCGGCGTCCACGGCGGCCGAAGCGAGCCACGGATACGCCGGCATGTTGGACTCGGGGACGAGGTCACGCGGCCCCACGAGATGGATGCGATGCCATTCGTCGGTGTACTTGCCGCCGACCCGCTGCAGGTCGGGTCCGGTGCGCTTGCTGCCCCACTGGAACGGCCGGTCGTAGACGAACTCGCCCGCCGTCGAGTAGTGGCCGTAGCGCAGCGTCTCGGCCTGCAGGGGCCGGATCATCTGCGAGTGGCAGTTGTAGCAGCCCTCGCGGATGTAGATGTCGCGGCCGGCGAGCTGCAGCGGCTCGTAAGGCTTCAGTCCGGCCACCGGCTCGGTGGTGGACCGCTGGAAGAAGAGCGGGATGATCTCGACCATCCCGCCGATCGCGATGACTACGAGGATGAGCACGATCATCAGGAGGTTGCTGGTCTCGATGCGCGCGTGACCGCGGATGGGTGCCGATTGCATGGCGGATCCTCAGGCGTAGACGAGTTGCGGGATGGCGGCGGGCGTCGGGCGCCCCTGGCGGACCGTCATGAGGACGTTCCACACCATGACGAGCATGCCGGACAGGTAGAGCAGGCCCCCGACCAGTCGCACGACATAGAAGGGCCAGGTCGCCTTGACCCCTTCGACGAAGGTGTAGACCAGCGTGCCGTCGGGATTCACCGCGCGCCACATCAGGCCCTGCATGACGCCAGCGATCCACATCGCGGCGATATAGAGGACGATGCCGAGCGTCGCGATCCAGAAGTGAAGGTCGATCGCCTTCGTGCTGTACATCGCGGTCTGACCGAACATGCGCGGGATCAGGTAGTACAGCGATCCCATCGAGATGAACCCGACCCAGCCAAGTGCGCCGCTGTGGACGTGACCGATGGTCCAGTCGGTGTAGTGCGACAGCGCGTTGACGGTCTTGATCGACATCATCGGACCCTCGAACGTCGACATCCCGTAGAACGACAGCGCGACGATGAGGAACTTGATGATCGGATCGTCGCGCAGCTTGTGCCACGCGCCCGACAGCGTCATCACGCCGTTGATCATGCCGCCCCAGCTCGGCGCCAGCAGGACCAGCGAGAAGATCATGCCGACCGATTGCGCCCAGTCGGGCAATGCCGTGTAGTGCAGGTGGTGCGGGCCCGCCCACATGTACGTGAAGATCAGCGCCCAGAAGTGCACGATCGACAGGCGGTACGAGTAGACCGGACGACCCGCCTGCTTGGGGATGTAGTAGTACATCATCCCCAGGAAGCCGGCGGTCAGGAAGAAGCCCACCGCGTTATGGCCGTACCACCACTGGACCATCGCGTCCTGGACGCCCGCGTATGCGGAGTAGCTCTTCCAGAACTCGACCGGCATCGAGGCGCCGTTGACCACGTGCAGCAGCGCGACCGCGAGGATGAACGCACCGAAGAACCAGTTCGCGACGTAGATGTGCTGCAC
>Ga0209724_1000187_pt1 | contig 69366 bp, 71 predicted proteins | sample grotaG_FD_184143 | JGI IMG/M metagenome (GOLD analysis project Ga0209724, IMG submission 184143) | Glacier valley bacterial and archeal communities from Borup Fiord, Nunavut, Canada, to study Microbial Dark Matter (Phase II) -... | ecosystem: Environmental > Aquatic > Freshwater > Ice > Glacier ...
TGAGTCCTAAAACAATATTCCAGGTTGGGATTTCTTTTCCCGAACTCTTTCCCGAACCTTTTCCGAACTCTTTTCCGAATGTATTCTGTAAGTGTTCGGTAATCATGCCAAAGTGAAGCATTAACCTGAAACATTCCTTGCCATAATGCTCCAAAATTTTGGGAACTCCTGAACCTAACTGCTCAACCATATCCAAATCCTTGAAAATCCTCATGAGTTCTTTATTTCCCAATGTCCTCCAAGTTTTGGACCTTTTCTTGCAATTATTGCTGCATCTTTTAGCTTAGCCAGATATGTTTCAACTGTTCTTGGCGTTTTGCCAATTTCTTTTGCAATTTGTTGCGATGTAAATTCAGGATGATTCAGAATGATTTCAAATGTTATAGCCATTTCATTTCCGAATTCTTTCCGAATTCTTTCCGAAATCATTCCGAAATCAATCCGAATTCTTTCCGAATTTTCTGGTTGATGATGGTTGAATATTGTAACTTCAACACCACCATTCATTTCTTTAATTTCCGGTTCGGGTAAGCCGGCTTCTTTACACGAATTGATGATTTTAAGTGTACCGCGCCCCCAAGTGTCAATATAACCGGCAAAAAAGCAAGCGTTCGCAATTATAGGGTTACGTGGACGGGAATTGTGATCCGATTTCAAATCTTCAAGACTTAAACCGAATGGTAATCCACCTTCATTCCAAATGGAAAGTTTGTCGTCGAACACCCGCATTTGAATAGTTGCTCCCATGTAGGAACGATGAACCAACGCATTTAACAGCATTTCACGCAGCGCCTGAATGGGGTACTGGTCTTTTTCTACCCGCTGAAAACCCTCAAAATCAACGGGTCGTGTCAGAAATTTGTAATTCAACTGAACCTGAACTTCTTGCACTAACTGGACGATATTACCTTCTACCACTTCATGAAATTTTAAATCCGAAGCATCTTTGCCAAACCGACCTATTTTTACTTGGATATTCGGATAAAAGCGCATTGGCTCTTTGCCAAATAAAATGATGGCAGCTCGTTTTAGCTTTTTACCGTCAGTAAGTTTTAGTTTTTCCAATATCTGAAAAGTAGATAGACCTTTTGTTTCGGGCATTCTGCCTTTTTCATTGCTGTCCTCTATAAACTTTGCAATACTTTCATCATCAATGTCTTTAACGGTTGCGCCTTCTTCAATTACGTCATCCCATGTTTTTCCTACTTTTTTAAGCAAAAATTCATTCAGTTCAACACCTGTAAGTTCCATTTTTGTACTGCCTGAACGGTAATAATATCTGCCACGCAACGAAACAGCCACCGAATAAGGATTGACTTTGATGGAGATATATTTCTTTCCTCCTTCATCATGCAACTGCACATCGCATATTATCCCCATGGCATTACGAATTTTATTGGGGATATCTTCCAACAATCTGGCATAATCGGTTAGATGCTCTACATTCCCTGCATCGTTCCACCCAATATAAATAATGCCACCAATGGCATTGGCAAAACCGCAAACCCATTTCAGGTAATCATCATGCCAGCTTTGCTTGTATTCTATGTTTTGTTGTTCGGGCATTATGCTAGTTTTTATTCAGTTAATTTCATTTTTCAGGCTTTCCAAGTTTCTTTATATCTTCCTCTATTTCACGGAGACTTTGCTCTTTTTCGATTGTTTTTTGAGCGATCGTGTATTTTTCAAATTCTTCACCCGATTTCTTCAATGCTTTCTCGTGGCTTATTTTTCCTGCATGATCAAGTAACTCCCGTCTGTTCCCTTTTTGTCGTACGATTGCATTCCCATGAGCGGCAAAGTGGCATCGACCCTCCGGAAAACCAACTCAGCTGCGGTTTGCTGGCTGATTGCCCAAAGTAACTTATTTTGAACTACCCTAAAAAACTCAATCGTCTTTTCATCTTTAGAGTCGTAATCGATACTGGTAGTATAAATGTCTTTGATTTTCTGATAGAAAAACCGTTCCGAAATGCGTATCTCACGGATACGTTCCTGGAGTTCTTTGAAATAATTCATTGAACTGCCCGACTTAAAACGGTCGTCGTTCAGGGCAAAACCTTTGATAATATATTCTTTGAGCCTTTGAGTCGCCCAAATACGAAACTGTGTGCCTTGTACCGATTTTACCCGGTAACCCACCGAAATTATAACATCCAGATTGTAGTAGTCAATAGCTCTTTCCACTTCCCGATTGCCTTCTGTTTGAACTGTTCGGAAATTCCGAACAGTTGCCGAAGCCTCTAATTCTCCTTCCTCAAACACATTTTTAATGTGCTCGCTGATAGTGGCTTTCGATTTCTGAAACAGTTCGCATAATTGTGCTTGTGTCAACCAAACGGTTTCTTCCTCCAGGCGAACATCTATTTTGATGTTGCCATCGGGGTTTTTGTAGATGAGAATTTCGCTGTTCATTTGGTATAGAATTTATCGTCTTTCCATTTTGCAGGATTGTCTATGATATAATCCGAAATACGTTGATACGATTGGTCATCGCGAATAATGTGTTCCCAATAATTTCGTTGCCATAATTTGCCGTCAAATGGTTTCCATCGCAATTGTTTCACACCACGAATATATTCCACGGTTGTTATTGATTTGAATGCATCCATCATATCACCAACGGTTTTGCCCGACGACAACGTATCAACAATTTGCGATATACCATGAAAATGATTTGGCATTACCACATATTCGTGCAATTCGATATTCGGAAAACGTGCCGTTAATTTCAACCATTCCGTTTCAATCATTTTTCCCGCATCGTTCAATATCATTATCGGGGCATTCGTTGGTACATCCGTTGCGTCGTGCGTAGGGGCGTGCCCTCGTGGCCGCCCATTATCATCCAACAATCCATTTTGCCCATTATCATCCAACAATCCATTTTGCCCATTATCATCCAACAATCCATTTTGCCCATTATCATCCAACAATCCATTTTGCCCATTATCATCCAACAATCCATTTCGCCCATTATCATCCATCCGCCCCAATATAATATTCGCCCCCCCATCGTTTTGAATAACATCATTGTTATTTGGGGCATTCACGTGATTTTGAACGTCATTATTATATTGGGTATCATTATTATATTGGGCACACGTAGGGGCGTGCCCTCGTGGCCGCCCATTATCATCCAACAATCCATTTCGCCCATTATCATCCAACAATCCATTTTGCCCATTATCATCCAATGACCCATTTTGCCCATTATCATCCAACAATCCATTTCGCCCATTATCATCCATCCGCCCCAATATAATATTCGCCCCCCCATCATTTTGAATAACATCATTGTTATTTGGGGCATTCACGTGATTTTGAACGTCATTATTGTTTTGCGAATCATTATAATATTGGGCACACGTAGGGGCGTGCCCTCGTGGCCGCCCATTATCATCCAACAATCCATTTCGCCCATTATCATCCAACAATCCATTTTGCCCATTATCATCCAACAATCCATTTCGCCCATTATCATCCATCCGCCCCAATATAATATTCGCCCCCCCATCGTTTTGAATAACATCATTGTTATTTGGGGCATTCACGTGATTTTGAACGTCATTATTGTTTTGCGAATCATTATAATATTGGGCACACGTAGGGGCGTGCCCTCGTGGCCGCCCATTATCATCCAACAATCCATTTCGCCCATTATCATCCAACAATCCATTTTGCCCATTATCATCCAACAATCCATTTCGCCCATTATCATCCATCCGCCCCAATATAATATTCGCCCCCCCATCGTTTTGAATAACATCATTGTTATTTGGGGCATTCACGTGATTTTGAACGTCATTATTATATTGGGTATCATTATTATATTGGGCACACGTAGGGGCGTGCCCTCGTGGCCGCCCATTATCATCCAACAATCCATTTTGCCCATTATCATCCAACAATCCATTTCGCCCATTATCATCCAATGACCCATTTCGCCCATTATCATCCATCCGCCCCAATATAATATTCGCCCCCCCATCGTTTTGAATAACATCATTGTTATTTGGGGCATTCACGTGATTTTGAACGTCATTATTATATTGGGTATCATTATTATATTGGGCACACGTAGGGGCGTGCCCTCGTGGCCGCCCATTATCATCCAACAATCCATTTCGCCCATTATCATCCAATGACCCATTTTGCCCATTATCATCCAACAATCCATTTCGCCCATTATCATCCATCCGCCCCAATATAATATTCGCCCCCCCATCATTTTGAATAACATCATTGTTATTTGGGGCATTCACGTGATTTTGAACGTCATTATTATATTGGGTATCATTATCATATTGGGTATCATTATCATATTGGGTATCATTATCATATTGGGTATCATTATCATATTGGGTATCATTATCATATTGGGTATCATTATCATATTGGGCACCCACAAGGGGCGCCCCTACGTTGCCAAACATACACACCCTGTCCTGTACGCAAATGGTTATATAATACAATCCCTCCTGCGAATAATCATACCCTTTTAATCGGATGCTATGACGATGATGAATGTTCGGATCGTAGGACATTTTTTATTTTTTTATATCGTTCAATCTATCGGGTTAATCGTTGATGCAATCGTTGGGGCAATCCCTCGTGGTTGCCCTTTAATTATCCGGAACAACCACAAGGGTGCGCCCGTACCTTAGTTTTCTATTGTCGCTAATTTGGAAAGAAGTAAATCTTTCAACTCTGACAGCTTTTGATTTTCTTGCTTTTTCTGAAGAATGTTCGTTTGTAATACTTCAACAAGTTTGTTGAATTTATTTAATAGCTCTTTGCTTGGAATAACAGCAGGATAATTCATTATCCATTTTTTATCACCTCTTGGCATTTTCGTCCCTTTACTGCCAGCCATTACGTGTTCAAAAAAGCTGTCTTTCTCTAAAATTTGATACAAATACAATGAAGGAATATTCGTTTTTGGAACAAAGCATAAAACATCATTAGAACATCCACCATAAAAATCTGATAACCATATTTTCTTGAAATAAGGCCTTATGTTAGAAATTAAAATATTACCAATATTGAACTTTATAGCACTACCACTTGGAGGTAAATTACTTGCTAAAACAATACCAGATTTATTTTGTAGCATGTTTTCAGTTGAAATATAATTTTCCAAAGAAAGTTCATCAAAAGAAACTCTTTCGTTTGAATATTCACACAAATCGCTAACAATACCAACTTTCCAGTCATTCGGCAAATTTTCCAAATTAACCCCATCGACAAACCACTGCTTGTAAATGGCTTGTGCAGTTTCTTCCAGCTTTTGTATCAATTGCTGGTTGATAGATATTCGGTTTTGAATTACCTTGTATTCTTTTACTATTTCATATTGCTTTGTGATGGAAGGGATTGGTAAAAGAGTGTTGCACATTTCAGCCCAATCAAATATTTCCCTGGCACTTCCGTGGCTCATAAACCTTGAATAGCGGTCAAATTCTGGTCGTCTGAACCACATCATTAAATATTCCGGAAGTAACTCGGTAGTGTCCTTAACTTCAAAAGGAGTATAGGCTTGTGAAACAATGGCTTCATCGTAATCTTCCAATAAAGCAATCGAAATCTTGTCTCCGTTTCTTGATGTTACTGGTCCATACGCAAATTGATTCCGTTTTACAATTTTATACGTTGACATATCGGTACCAATAGTATTGGCAATAGAAGGAATAAATTTCTTTTGAATACTTACACCTAAAAGCAAATCAACTTCCAATTTGGTATCCCGGTTATTGACTTCCCTTATGTAATTACCTAATGGTTTATAACTTGATTTCATACCCCAACTCTTTAAAAACGTTCAGCAAATCAGTTTTAGATTGGGCTTCAGCTTTAAGCAATTCAGCAAATTCGACTTGCAGAGCTTGCATTTTTTCGTCAAAATCAATGTTTTCGTCACGGTTTACAAACTCGATGTACTTGCTCGGAACAAGGGAGAAATCTTTTTTTGCTACCTCTTCAAATGATGCGGAGTAGCATAGTTCTGGTATGTTTTCAGATATAAACGATTGCCAATGATGATAAGTGCTTGTTACTTTCTTAATATCAGCATCAGAGAATTGAGTATATTTTTTCTCAAATGGTTCGCCCAACTGTCGTAAGTCCATGAAGAGGATTTCTTTCTCACGATTGCGGTATTCACGAGTTATATCGCCAATGTTTCTACTCTGTTCCTTTTTGTTTTTATTCAGTATCCAAAGCGTAACGCTAATATCAGTTGTATAAAACAGATTTCGTGGCAAAACCAAAATGGCTTCCACCAAATTGTTCTCGATTAATGTTTTGCGTATTTTATACTCTTCGCCACCGCCACTTAATGCGCCATTTGCAAGGATAAAACCTGCCACACCATTTTCGGAAAGTTTGGAAACCATATTGAGAATCCAGCCATAATTGGCGTTGCTTTTGGGAGGCACATCATAACCTCTCCAACGTGGGTCGTCTTTTAATTCGTTTTCGGCACGCCAGTCTTTTTGGTTAAAAGGCGGGTTCGCCATAATGTAATCGGCTTTGAGGTCCTTGTGTTGGTCGTCGCCAAAGGTGTCGGCTGCCTTTTCGCCCAGATTACCCGAAATACCGCGAATGGCCAGGTTCATTTTTGCCAGTTTGTAGGTGGTATTGGTGTATTCTTGTCCGTAGATAGATACATTTTTGGTGTTTCCGTGATGCGCCTGAATAAACTTGATGGATTGCACAAACATTCCACCCGAACCGCACGCAGGGTCGTAAATAATGCCGTTGTAAGGTTCAATCATTTCGGCAATCAGGTTTACAATGCTTTTAGGTGTGTAAAATTCTCCTTTCCCTTTCCCTTCGGCAAGCGCAAATTTCGAAAGGAAATATTCGTAAACACGGCCTACAATATCCCGGGATTTATCTTTGAGGGTATCAATATCGTTAATGGTATCGAGCAGCGAAGAGAGCTTGGTGATATCCAAACCCAAACGTGAAAAGTAATTGTCGGGCAGCGCTCCTTTTAGGGACTTGTTATTTTTCTCAATATTGTGAAGTGCTGTGTCAATCTTTAGCGCAATGTCGTTTTGCTTTGAATTTTTGATAATGTACGTCCAGCGCGAAACCTCATCAAGGAAAAACACATTGTTCATATTATAGAAATCGGGCATTTCGATATATTTTTCCTGTCCCTTCGCAATGAGTTTTTTGCGGTGATCTTCAAACTTATCGCTGGCAAACTTCAGGAAAATTAACCCCAATACGACATGTTTATATTCTGCTGATTCTACGCTTCCCCTCAGTTTATTGGCCGATTCCCAAAGGGTTTCTTCCATGCTTTTTTCTTTTGCTTCCTTTTTGGCCATTATCAGGTTCGAGTTTTATTTAACTTTAAGTCTGCTAAGGTAAATTTTATAAATTAAATATCATAATAATGCGAAAGAAGAAATTAAGGCCCTTCGTTTATTTTTAAAAATAATCTTTCCAATACATAACACCATAAAACTCCCTATTTTTCCTGTAAACTTTTATTCCTCCTAAAATCGCATAATATCGGGTTAGCAATTTATTTTTCAATAATGAAATTACGCAAAGGAAAATTCGGCAACCCATGGCAAACAAATGAGCACCGCTGAAAATGGCACCGAAAAGGGCAGTGTATATTTAACCGGTGAGGGTGCAGGCGTTCACGATTGGCGCATGAGTTTAGACGGAACCACCTGGATACAGATGACACCGAGCTTTTCATCGAAGACAACTGTCAATAATCTTGAATCGAATACTGATTACTACTTCCAGAATCGCACGGTGGCAGCCCATAACTTCTATGGCGAATGGAGCCAAAGCATTCTGATAACCGTCAAATAGCGAACTAATTATTCTCATATTCTTTAACTGACTGCCTTTGCCAATTGCAATGATGATGTCTTTTACCAACGTGGTATTTTTATTGTGCAATTCTGGCATCAAAGACTAATAACAGATAAAATCCCCATGACTAAAAAGTCACAAACCGAAATGAATATATCATCATGGGGATTCCATGTGGCCTTAAAAAAGCAAATCATATACACATGAATTGCATGATTGGTTACCTGGTAAGCGATTGCACTGCTTTTAACAGGTATTCCGGTTTATGAATCGAATCGTATACTGGCATTACTTTCTTTCCGGTTTCGAACAATCCATATACCGCCATCTGTGCAGTTCGTGTGGAATACTCTACTGTAAAAACACAATCGATTGGCGCTTCGGCGAATTGACCTAAAAAAGCAAAATTGGTCGCTCCTTTGGGCAACACATCGGGTCGGTCTCCCTTTTTTCGTGGCATAAATAGGCTATCGACAAATGGCATCGCAACCGGAATACAGTTTACTTTTCCGGCATCCATCACCGGCTTCATGATATCCTGGATCTTCAGGTGATACCATAATTCCTCCAGCATCTCTTCGCCGTTGCATTCAGCCATTGTCTTATTCACAAAATTTCCTTTCCTGTCGGGATACAATCCATAACCCCAAAATATTTTGACATCAGCGGGTTGAATGGGGAAATGCGGCTGACGCGCAATCACAAAAGACATCAACCAGTTGGAATCGGTCAATGTTACCAATCCACCTGTTCCATCTACATTACCCGAAAAGTTTTCCATATAATCGTGGAAAGTATTGTCCTTTAAGGTTGCCGTAAACGAATACCATTTCTGAAGATCAATGTTATCGCAAAAAGGAGCCGGATTTCCAAAAGCAGGATCTTTCGCAGCAATCTTCTTCCATAATTGCCATGCACCCGATTCTGCTAAACCTTTTAGTTTTGATGGCTGATTCCATGTCCCATTGTCGGTACTTTCGGTAAGAGAACCATTGGTAATAAAAACATAGTCATTTTCGCGAAGTATAATTTCGCTCTTATCTTTCAAATGGATAACGGTTGCTGTTCGTTTGTCTGCTGACAGGTTAAAATCAACATCAACTACTTCTGTTCCTGCCTGAAATTGAACCCCTTTTCCCTCAAGATATCTTTTCATAGGAATCACGACAGAATCGTACTGATCATATTTGGTTCGTAGAATGCCTCCTAACCTGGGCAGCCCATCGACCAAATGAATAAATCGCTTCATATATCTTCGCATTTCGGCCACGCTACTCCATTTCTGGAAAGCAAACATGGTTGTCCAGATCAGCCAGAAATTGGTTGCAAAGAAGTCCTGATCAAACCATTCTTCGATACTTTTGTTACCCAACGATTTCTCGGAAGAAAAGGTTAGTTTGAGTAACCTTGTTTGCTGTTTTAGATTAAGGCCAAAAGATGAAACATCTAACTTCTTACCATCTTTCAAAAGTCTTGCCTGTGCATTCGATACAAATCTGTCATTAAAATCAAACGATTCATCTCTCACTGATATGTTTGGATCTTCCAACGAAGGGATGTAAGAAAGCAGATCCCAATAGCAGGTGTAATGCAGTTCATGCATTCTGCCACCTCTCGTAACGAAACCTTTTTCTGCATTTCCGGCACCATCAAGCGCGCCGCCAAATATTTTATCCTTTTCAAGGATATAAATGTTCGCACCAGGCACACCCGCATCTTTCTCCAGGTATACAGCACTTGCAAGCGCCGCAATTCCACTTCCGATAAGATAAACTTTCGAATCTTTTGAATTATTATTTTTTCCCTGTTTCATAGCTATTTATTTTACAGATACACGGATCTTTTCAACAAAATTTTTGACCGCTGATTTTACCTTACCGATGCCTGATTGGCAACTGCATTAATCGCCTCCTGAATCTTTGCCTCATCGCCAAGGTAATAATGACGAATCGGATGAAGCGCTTCGTCGAGTTCATAAACAAGTGGTATTCCGGTAGGGATATTTATAGCCGCGATGTCGGCGTCGGAAACATTGTCGAGGTATTTTACCAATGCACGAAGGCTGTTTCCATGCGCAACAATCAGGACCGATTGTCCGCTTTGCACCAATGGCGCAATCTCATCGTGCCAGCAAGGGAGGAAACGCGCCACCGTATCCTTCAGGCATTCTGTTGCGGGGAGTTGTTCGGATTGAAGATGTTTGTAACGAACATCGTGACCCGGATGTCGCGGATCTGTATCTTCGAGTTCAGGCGGACGGATGTCGTAACTCCGGCGCCACAGGTTAACTTGTGCTTCGCCGTATTGTTTCGTTGTTTCCGACTTGTTGAGTCCCTGCAATGCACCATAATGTCGTTCGTTCAAACGCCAGTCCCTCAAAACAGGGATCCACATCAGGTCCATCTCGTCGAGCACAATCCACAAAGTCCGGATGGCCCGCTTCAACACAGATGTGAATGCTACATCAAAAGTAAACCCGCTTTCTTTCAGGACACGACCTGCCTGCAATACTTCTTCTTTGCCGTGATCGGACAAATCAATATCGGTCCAGCCACTAAAGAGGTTCTCCTTGTTCCAAACGCTTTCACCATGACGTAAAAGCACCACCTGCCGTGGTTTTATTTCTTCCCCATTCATATCGATTATTTACGACTTTTCGTTGGGATGATGAAAAGCGGTATCGTTGACTGACGTAAAACTTCTTCAGTGACACTTCCCATCACAATATTTTCGAGCCATTTCTGGCTATGCGAGCCCAAAATAATCATATCGGCATGCATTTTTTTGGCCGTCTTTAGAATAGATTCTGCAAAATCACCTTCTTCGACAACCGTCTGAATGGTGGTATCACCAAGGTGAATACGCGTCTTATCCAGGTATTTTAAAGAGGCAGTTTTAAGCACCTCCAAAGTGTTTAGCTGCAACGGATCGGGATTCAAATAGCCGGTGAATCCCATGATCGGAGAATAATCTGTCGAAGAATAATAGACCGGATCGGAAATTACATGTAGTAAAACAATCTCAGCTCCCATCGTTTTTGCGAAATCGAAGCCAACTTCAGCCACCTTCTTGGCGGTGGGATCATAATCGAGTGCAATTAATACTTTTTTCATCTTTTTATATTTTAAGTGTTTGTGAAATTACTTTATGATGAAGGTTTTTCAATCTTCTTTGTCTTCTTCAAGATCTTCGTGATCTTCGCCTCCTATGCTGTAATAATTATTCTCTTCGTCTTCGCTTCCGACCGCTTCCTGATCATCATCTAATTCTGATCCCGGAACATCCAGATCACTATTGGTTTCATCGCTGATGTCATCCCTTTCGTCGTTTGACAAAACATCTTCCGCGCCGCTTGTGTCGTTTGTTTTGGAAATATCCTCAGGATCTATATCACTATCATCCTGATCGTTGTTATAAATATCTTCACTTTTTGGATACAGCGGATATCCCTTTGAATTGTTTTTCGCTTTGTTGCCCGACTGCCTTGCAGACAGGTTCGTATTTTTGTCTACTTCTTTCATTTTTATGAATGATTTTTGAAAGAACTAAGTTGAGCATCTTTAACAAGATAATTGTTACAAAACTCTTGTAAATTGTTACATCATTCACACATTTTGGGAGATAATTGCCATCTGTTTTTTGAGATGACTAAAGGATAATAATGAAAAGGCGTTATGACGATTGTTTGGTTAACTAAATCTTGTAATGGATGCTGCCGGCAATTAGCGACTGGCAAACTCGCTTCCTAAAAAAATCCGGAGTTATCTTAAGCATTAAAAGCTTATTGACATATATTAGTCCCTTAGTAGAATTAAATAGGGCGGCTTTTTTTTTATTATTAATAAGGCAATAAGGTTGCTTTTCCTTTGTTTGCCTTTCTACTGAGGTTTGATATGAAAAAATAAGGTTTATTGAAAATAGAAAAACCCTATTTTCAATAATATAAAACTGACATACGCTATAAAATCATTGATACATCGGAACCTGTTACTTATTGCCGAATGCCTGGTAAAGGTATACCCATAGCGTTACCGAAATTTTGTAATATGCTTATACGTCAATTTCCTCAAGCCCTTTTATTCGCTGAAATTTTGGCATTATTCTCTGATACAGGCTTTTTCTCATCATGAAATATACTGTAAAAGTCCTCACCCGCCGAATACATGGGGTGCGCCGGAATGCTCTTATTCTCCTTTACGCTTTTCAACCTGGTTGAATGAAGGGTAATGTCAACTTTTTTCTCCATTTTTTTTGAGTGCGTTTAAAAAAAATAAAGTTGAGCATATTTGTCCTGATAAATGTTACACAATTATTGACAAATATTACATTATTCACACATTTTTAGATAATGTACATCATTTATGATAAAAGATATACTTGAAAGTGTCTTCTTCTGACTTCGGTCTTCTGTCTTCTCAATTCTTCATCAACACAGGCTGACCAGTAGTCTCCAGAACATTCCACCACAATTCGCCTTCAATATCAATTCTCTTTCGTTGTGAGACCGAGATCGGAATAGGGAGCAGTGTGTATAAGTTATTCCAGTGTCCGATCACAAAATCAGTTTTACCAGCCATTGCTGCATGAACGGCATTCTGACCCAGAAGGCTGCAAAACTTGCTGTCGCTGGCATTGGCCGGAGCGCTCCGGATAATATAACTCGGATCGATGTACTTGAGTGAAAACGGAATGTTTTTTGCATTGAATTCCTCCGCTATTTTCTCTTTCAAATACAAACCAATGTCTTTGTTTTTTGTGTTTCCGGAGGCATCTTTTTCGAAAGTGTCGCCATCAAAAAAGTGTTGCCCGGCACCTTCTGCGACTACAACAAGTGCATGATGACGGCTTTCGAGGCGTTTTCGCAAAGCATTCAGGAAGCCTTTCGGCCCATGCAAATCGAATTTCATCTCCGGAACAAGTACAAAATTTGCCGCTTGCATCGAAAGAGCCGCATAAGCAGCAATAAATCCAGAATCACGCCCCATCAGTTTTAGTACAGATATTCCGTTGTAGGCGCCAATGGCTTCGTTATGAGCACTACTAATGATTTGGTTAGCAATATCGAATGCTGTTTCAAATCCAAATGATTTATCAATCAGATTAATGTCGTTATCAATTGTTTTGGGGATTCCGGCAACTGCAATATTGAGGTTGCGTCGTGCAATTTCTTCATATATCGCATGGGCACCACGTAAAGTTCCATCGCCGCCAATACAAAACAAGATATTAACATCGAGTGAAACAAGCGCATCAACGATCTCGCCGGTATCTTGCAGTCCACGCGAGGACCCCAATATGGTTCCGCCAAAAAGGTGAATGCTCTCAACCCGTTGAGGCGTAAGTTCGATGACCGGATGTTTGTATTTTGGAATAAAACCTTCGTATCCATATTGAATGCCAATCACCTTGTCGACATTATACCGGTAGTGTAGCTCATTGACAACACTGCGTATGACGTTGTTTAAGCCGGGGCATAAGCCTCCACAGGTCACGATGGCCACTTTTGTTTTAGAAGCCTCGAAATAAAGATGTTTATGGGGTCCCGCCTTTTCGAACGAAATGGGTGTTTCGCCTTTGTCCTGGCAAAGTTTAAAATTCTCCAATGAAGCATCGAGTAAAACCCTGTCGTGATTTTCAATAAATCCGAACGACATTCCTTCGGGATGAAATGATGGTTTCAGCGGTGACATAATCGTCCGATCGCCCAGTACTTTTACGTTAAAATCTTCGTGAGTCATAGAATATGAATATGATACGATATTAATCCCTCCTGCTCATCAAACGATTTGCGTTTTGGGATCTCAAAGTTATGAATATTCTTTAACAAAAGATATTCTTCGCTGACGTTTAGTACGGGTAATTCAGCTTACATCTCCTCGAGTGGTTTGCGCTTTTTAAGCCGAAGCAGTTTGTAATTAGATGGTGTTAAACCAGTTATTTTTTTAAACTGACTCGACAGATGGGCAACACTACTGTACTGCATTTTATCAGCAATTTCAGTCAAACTTGTCTCGTTATAAATCAGCAGTTCTTTTACCCGCTCAATTTTGTGATTAAGAAAAAAATGCTCAATTGTAATACCCTGATTTTCAGAAAAAAGATTTGCCAAATAAGTATAATCGTATTCCAGTTTTTCGCTTAGATAAAAAGAGAGCTTCACCTTCATCCGTTTATCGGAATAGTGCACCAATTCGATGATCCTGTTTTTTATGCGTTCAACGATCATGCTTTTCTTGTTGTCCATCAACTCAAGCCCCAGTTTTTGGAGATTTGTATTAAGCTGATAACGCTGCTCTTCGACCATACTTTCTGCAATTTCCACTTCACCTAATTCAATATACAGGAGATTCAATCCGAGTTTTTTAATCTCGGACTTAACAATTGTTTTACAACTATTACTCACCATATTTTTGATATAAAGTTTCATCTTGTACAATTATTGTATAATGTATTCTGATGGCGCTTAATTGCATACCATCAGCTTGTTATGTATATAATTAGAAAATTGATTTTGAAATATTGCCAGTAATATTCCCTTTTACGATTTGTCGTCAAAATGCTTTTTAGTAGCATTTCCTGGCTAAAGAAGATTTTGTCCACGCGAATTCAAGCCTTATTTTTGGGCCGAATCACTCAAATGGTAAATTTTCTTTGATCAGATAACTGAAATGTAGACTCTTATAGAGCTTTCAGTTGAATTATAGCGTTAAGTAATACCCGTCGGGTTACCTAATGATTTTATGCAGCAGTTTTTTGATCCTTTTTAATGCAATATTTCTATTTCACTTTCGAACTTTAATTAATAAATTTCATATCACAAAGTTGCAGATTTTAACAGGGAACAAGTTACACAACTATTTATTAAACTTACATATTTCACACGTTCAGGTAATCTCCGGGATTTTTAATCCTCAAATCCTTGTAGTTAGATGGAGTTAGACCAGTCATTTTCTTAAATTGATTCGACAGATGCGCGACGCTGCTGTATTGTAATTTACAAGCAATTTCGGTTACACTGATCCTGTCATACACCAGCAATTCTTTGACCCTTTCTATCTTACGGTATAAAAAGAAGTGTTCAATGGTCTCGCTTTGAATATCAGAGAAAACGTTGGCTAAATAAGTATAATCGTATTTTAGTTTTTCACTTAGATAAAAAGAGAGTTTCACCTTCATCCGTTTGTCTGAATAGTGAATCAATTCTATAATCTTATTTTTTATGAGTTCAACAATCATGCTTTTTTTATTGTCCATGAGTTCCAACCCCAGTTTTTGCAGATTTATGCTGAGCTGATTGCGTTGTAATCCGAAAATGCTTTCTGCAATTTCCACCTCTCCCAATTCAATAAATATGAGATTCAATCCAAGTTTTCTGATCTCGGACTTAACAGTTGTCTTGCAACTGTTCTTTGTCATATTTTTGATATAAAGCTTCATCTGTATAATTATTGTATATATTCTGATAGCTATAATATAATGCTATCAGCTTGTTTTGTGAAAAAACAAAAATTGGAATTGGAAACATTACCGATGATATAGCCGGTAGTATCCCCTTTAACGATTGTCGTCGTAATGATTTTTGTTGAAGCCTGTCCTGGCGAAAGAAGATGTTACCCTCACAGTTTCTGACCTTATTTGAAGGCAGAATCACTCATATTGGTAAATTTTCTTTGATCGGATAACTGATATGTAGCCCCTTATGGAGTTTTCAGTTGAATTATAACGTTAAGTAATACCCGGAGGGGGGTTAACTAACGATTTTATGCGTGCAGTTTTTTGATCAAATCTATAAGACAATATTCCTATTTCACTTGCGAACTTTAAATAATAAATTTCATATCACAAAGTTGCATACTTTAACAGGGAACAAGTTACACAACTATTTAGAAAACTTACATATTTCACACGTTCTCCGGAGCTCTACGCCTTTTAATCCTCAGGTCCTTGTAGTTAGAAGGAGTTAAGCCTGTCATTTTCTTGAATTGATTCGACAAATGCGCGACGCTGCTGTAATGTAATTTAAAAGCAATTTCGGTAAGACTGATCTCATCATATACGAGCAATTCTTTTACCCTCTCAATCTTATGGTTCAGAAAAAAGTGTTCGATGGTCTCGTTTTGACTATCAGAGAAAAGGTTGGCTAAATAGGTATAGTCGTAATTTAGTTTTCCACTTAAATAATCAGAAAGGTTAATCTTTGGCTGTTGTTCGGAGAAATAGACTAAATCGACGATGATATTCTTGACTTTCTCGATCAGCACCCTTTTCCGATCATCCAACAATCCGAGTCCTGACTTTTCGAGGCTCAAATTTAAAAGGTTGCGTTGTTCTTCGGAAATGTTTTCCATAATTTCAACTTCACCCAGGTCCACAATAATGAAATGCAATCCAAACTCTTCAAGTTCAGATTTCACAATCATTTTGCAGCGATTACTCACCATATTTTTGATGTAAAGTTTCATCCAGTATTAATTAAGGTAAGCAAACATTTTCTAAAAATTTATAATAACTTATAAATGAAGACGCAATTACTTTTTGAAGGCTGAAATATCGACAACCGACAAAAGACAATTCCTGTCTTCGCCTGTGACAATACCTTCCATATAAACATTGCGATATGGACTATTGGAATAACCGAGCATCACCTCGCACGATTCTTTGGCACTACCAGCATAGACCGTATCGAGGAATGTATTAAATATCTCTTTAAACGTTTCGGAAACAAACAATTTGAAGTTGTTTCCCACAAAACTAAAGCGTCTGTCGCCAAGCAATTCAGCAGCAGTAAAGTTCAGGTCTTCGATTATACCGTCAGAATCGAGTGTAAAATAGCCCATTGGGGCAAAATCATACAACATTGTGTATTTCCGAAGTGCCGTTTCGGCCGTTTCATTAGCCCGGCGTAACTCTTCATTCTGCATTTCCAATTCAATCTGGTGAACTTGTAATTCATGCATAAGCCTTTTAGAGTCAATATCATTCGCTGAAGCGCTGCTATTCTTCTCCTTCACTTTCAGTTGCTTTTCTGCATTAAAACGTAGTAACTGGGCATCAGTCAAATCCTGATTGTCGTTTATCATGGCTATGAAATATTTGTTTGTGAATAAAAGTCCGAAGACCGGAGTAGCACATCTGCCATCTTCCGTCTTCTGTCTTCCGTCTACTTAATCTTCTCCTTAAAGGCCACCATCATGTTCATTAAATTAAAGGCAAATTCATAATGCTGCATAAATTCTTTTTCTGAAATATAATCTCTTCAAATATATACTTCATAACAGAAAGTATTAGAAAAAGTTCGATGAAGAAAGTACGAAGTCCAAATTAGCACATCTGCTGACTTTCGACTCCTGTCTTCTTTGCTTCAGACTTCCAACTTCTTTCTGCCTGTAAATATCGCAATATATTTACACCTTTTGTATTTATCTGTTAATTTATGTATTAATTTCCGGCACATTTATCCAAAATAATACATTCAGCGCCGAAAATGTGTGAATATTGCAACTCTATTCTAAAGTTGTGTAACTTTTGCCTCACTGCAGGAACCTAACTTCGCAAAAATAATAAGTGTAAATATCTGGTATTGTGCTCCAGGGTTTTTAAAAAGCACAATACAAGCATAAAACGGATCCTGAAGACAGACGAATACCGAATGATCAATCATCAATAACACACGCTGGTTTCGGACTCTCAACCGGATGTCGATTATAATAACAAGGATTACAACAAGAAAGACCGTCTCTTAAAACAGAGATGGTCTTTTTATTTTTTTACCCAGAACAAGAAAAACTGACCAAATTGTGAGAACTTTTTTCTATCATTGATTTGACCGTTATTTTTGTACTAAAATGGGTTGGAAATAACCCGAAGTAAAATAAACAACGAAGAGGAAATCCTCTTCGTTGTATTGACTACTAACTAAAAACTACTAACTAACTAACACTTCCATTCAAACAATAAATTCAATATCAGTGAATATTTTCACGATACAAAGTTGAGCTATTTAATTTTTTTAGGCATTACACAATTGTGATAAATAGTTACATCATTCACACAAATACCAACAAGGTAAAGAAATTAAGAAGTAGATTCATTGATAGTTAAATGGCTGTTTAGCCTAAAAATGAACGGAGAAGACTGCATTTTTGTTTGCTCTTCAGCTTTTTAATAGCTATTTCTTTAAGTTGACGAACCCTTTCGCGGGTATATCCCAGTTTTATACCGATTTCGTCGAGGGATAATACCTTTTCGCCTTGCAATCCAAAATATGAGCATAAAATAGATGCGTCAATGTTTGTTAATTTTGCAAGAACCCGATCAATTTCAATTTTCAAGGAGGTTTTTTCGAGATCTTTATCGGGACTTACTGCATCATTATTGATCAAAATATCAACCATCGTATTTTCACTGTCATTGTATATCGGTGCATCGATTGACACCGGAGAATCTGATATTTGTAAAGTCTCCTCTACAACCCGAATTTGAAAATGAAGCAATTCCGCAATCTCCTCTGGCAGTGGTTCACGATGAAATTCCTGTTCGAGTTTTGCAAACGCGTTGGTCACTTTTGAAATGGGATTACTCTTGTTCACCGGAATGCGAACAATTCTTGCATTCTCCGAGATGCCCAGTAATATCGATTGTCTGATCCACCATACTGCGTAGGAGATAAACCGAAGTCCTCTTGTATCGTCAAATCGTTCGGCCGCTTTAATAAGGCCTATATTTCCCTCATTAATTAAATCGGATAAGATTAAACCCCTGTTTTGGTATTGTTTAGCAACCGAAACAACGAAACGAAGATTTGAGGTAATCAGCTTCTCAAACGCCTTATGATCTCCATTTTTCATTCTTCGTGCAAGAACAACCTCATCATCAATTTCTAACAGGTTGATCCTCTTAATTTCATTAAAATATAGGTCAAGTGATACAGAATCTCTGTATGTGATTTGTTTTGAAATTTTTAATTGTCTCATAAGAAGACGTATTGAGAGGGTAAATATGATTTTGTAAAAAGAAATTTTATAGCCTTTAGTTAGTATCAAAGATAATTAAAAATTGATTAAAGATAGGCCTTATAACGTAAATAAGATTGTGCAAAAAGAAATTTTACAGTCTGCAATTACTATTAAGATAATTAAATTTTGATTAACAATGTAGCCCCAATTGCAGACAGGCTTATTTCAGGCCAGTTCAATGTTTATAATAGCCAAGGTGCTCATCAAGTTTGCACTTAAGCATCTCTTCAATGCCTAACTTGAACTGTGCATTAAAAGATTTCTGAAAAGATTCTTTGTTTTTAAATTGATTAAAAAAGTTTTTGGGGAATGGTATACTTCTGTGGATTTTGTTTTGCATGCGTATTTTCGTTTAACGTAAATTTTGTGTTTTCAAATACCAGTTTGTGCTTCAGAACAGGCTGGTATTCCGTTAAATCCTGTTTACACAATCTTCATTATATTCCCCGAATAGTTAAAACAGTTATCCATTAAGTAAATTGACATCTGCCATCTCCGATTGCATTTCCGAACAGGTGTAAACTTTATTGGTAAGTTCCACCTCGCATAGAATCGCTACCTCATCACCGATCACCAATCCCCCGGTTTCTGTAACAGTATTCCAGGTTAGTCCCCAATCGCATCTGTTGATAACACCCGAAACGGTAAAAGCAGCTCTATCATATCCCCAATGATCAATTAAAACGCCTCCGAAATGAACATTAAGTTTAATCTTACGGGTAATACCCATCATTGATAAATCGCCCCACATATCATGGTCGCCATTCGAAGCTGAGACTCCAATAGAGGTTGAAGCGAATGTGATATACCGATGGTTTTTCACATCAAAAAAATCACTACTTTTTAAATGCCGGTCACGTTTTACATGGTTTGTTGTGATTGAAGCGGTATCGGCCCAGAATTCTATCTGGGCAGTTCTAAAGTTTCTGCCGGTTGTAGTTATTCGCGCATCAAATGTTTTAAACTCACCTTTAACACGGGCAATCATTAAATGCCTAACACTAAATCCAATCTCACTGTTTTCCTGGTCGACTAACCAATTTATTTTTGCTGTAACATCATTTGCTTTCATGTATATTTGTTTTGATTTGTTTTGTCATTTAGTAATTGTAATTTCTGGCTTAAAAACTACCTAACAAAGATGGAAACCTTGCAATTCAAATGCGTTACACTATTCACAGAAAATGTTACATCATTCTCACATTTTATAAGTGATGGATATTCAAAAAAAGAGATTGCCTCAAAAGCCCTGATTTCCAGAAATATTTCAAGTAATGTGTGAATATTGTAAAATATTTCAAAAACTATATAACACTTTTTCCCTTTGTTCTTTACATCTTTGCAAAGTAATTATGCGTCAAAATATTTAGGAATGATTAAAACAGGAATAATCAGGACAGACCTTGCAGACAGAAATCTGACAAAGAGAACTGATTGCAAAACACATATTCAATGAGCATTTTCGGCAATAGAAAATATATACTCACAAGAGGACTTGATGATTACTTTACAGGCATTTACAAGGCTTATAAATTTATTGCGCTTTTCTTTAAAGAAGTATTCAAAAGACCTTTTCACCTGCGCGAGGTGATTCATCAAACTTTCGAAGTCGGATTAAAATCGCTCGCGTTAATCTCGCTGACCGGTTTTATTGTCGGAATCGTATTTACAAAACAATCGCGTCCTTCATTGGAAGACTTTGGCGCAACATCATGGCTTCCTTCATTGATCGGCATTGCAATTATAAAAGCGTTGGGACCATTGGTAACAGCATTAATATGCGCCGGAAAAGTAGGATCAAGCATTGGTGCCGAACTTGGTTCGATGAAAGTTACGGAGCAAATAGATGCAATGGAAGTTTCGGCCATTAATCCATTTAAATATTTAGTTGTTACGCGCATCATGGCTACGACAATTGCCATTCCAATCCTGGCATTGTATTGTAGTTTTGTCGCACTCTACGGCTCCTATATAAATGTTCATGCTGAAGAAACCAGCAGTATCATCAGCTTTTATTTAAATGCTTTTAAAACCATTAACTTTCTTGATGTCGCAACTGCTGTTTTTAAAACAGTTGCTTACGGATTCACGATTGGTGTTGTGGGATGCTACAAGGGATATCATGCAACACAGGGAACACGGGGCGTTGGTAAAGCAGCCAACCAGGCTGTCGTGCTTGCCATGTTCCTGATATTTGTAGAGGAAGTAATTATTGTTCAGATAGCCAACTGGTTCCGATATTTTTAAAACAATGGAAAAACTGAAACAACACATCATTGATGAGCACGAATCGGTTATTGCCATTACCGGGTTGTATAAATCGTTCGATGACCTGGATGTTCTGAGGGGTATTGACTTTAACCTGTTTAAGGGCGAAAATGTCGCGGTGCTCGGTAAATCTGGAACAGGCAAATCGGTGCTGATAAAAATAATAATAGGTCTGCTTAAACCCGATAAAGGCGAAGTGCTTGTATTGGGACAGCATGTCGATCGGTTAAACACCAAGGAATTAGATGCTTTGCGTTTACGAATTGGCTTTTCGTTTCAAAACAGTGCTTTATACGACAGCATGAATGTTTACCAGAACCTGGCATTCCCGTTAACCATGAACTTTAAAAACCTAACTAAAAAAGAGATAGGTATATCAGTGGAAGAGGTGCTCGAAGCGGTGGGTTTAAAAGATAAACTTAAACAAATGCCTTCTGATCTGTCGGGCGGACAACGTAAAAGAATTGGCATTGCACGTACATTAATTCTGAAGCCCGAAATCATGTTGTACGATGAACCAACATCGGGTCTCGATCCGATTACGAGCGCTGAAATCATTGAATTGATCAACGATGTTCAGCGGGAGTACAACACCAGTTCAGTTATTATTACACACGATCTTACCTGCGCCAAGAATACAGGCAACCGGATAGCCATGATGTTTGAAGGCAAATTTTTGAAAGTCGGAACATTTAAAGAAGTGTTCGATACCGATGATGAACAGGTTAAGGGTTTCTTTAATTACAATTTTATACAATAGGTCATGAATGAATCACCCAATAAACAGGCAGTAATTGTCGGCGTTTTTATTTTTTTAGGATTGATATTTCTGTTGGCAGGAATTCTGATTATAGGCAACATACGCGAAACATTTAACACCAAAATGGGCGTGATTTCGATTTTCGATGATGTAAGTGGTCTGAAAGAAGGGAATAATGTCTGGTATTCGGGCGTAAAGATCGGTACTGTAAAGAGCATGAACTTCTTTGGAAAATCACAAGTGGAGGTAAATCTGAATATCTCTACAAAATCGCAACAGTATATCCGTAAAGATGCCAAGGTTAAAATAAGTACCGATGGAATTATCGGGAATAAAATTCTTGTTATTTACGGCGGAACTATAGATTTTGCGCAGGTTGAAGAGGGCGATACGCTGGCAGTAGAGCGAATGTTTACTTCCGAAGATATGATTAATACGCTTCAGGATAACAACGAGAACCTGCTGACAATCACCTCCAATATTAAAGTTATCACTAACCGGTTGGTCGATGGTGATGGAACCATTGGGAAATTAATGAACGATACTTCGATGTATGCGAATCTGAATGCTGCAACCGTGGCGCTTCAACACGCAACAGTGAAGGCGGAACAGATGATCGGCTCATTGGCAACCTTTAGTTCAGGACTTAATAAAAAAGGAACATTGGCAAACCAATTAACGACCGATACGACTGTCTTCAATTCGGTAAAAGCATCGGTTACGAAACTGCAGCAAATGGCTGACACCGCAAAAGTGTTTATCACGAATCTTAAAAATGCAGGAAGTAATCCCAACTCTGCAATTGGTGTCTTACTTCATGACAAGGAAGCTGGCGCTTATTTAAAAGAGTCGATGAAGAACCTCGAGAGCAGTTCGAAGAAATTAGATGCTGACCTCGAAGCTGCACAGCACAATTTCCTGTTGCGTGGTTATTTTAAGAAAAAAGCAAAAGCCGAAAAGGATTCAATCGGGAAATAAATAAGGGTTCCCGCAGATTGCGAGGATGATAGTGAAAAACTATATCTGCGATCATCTGAAGCATTGAATTTCCCCGGTATTCATGCAGGGGAAAGAATTGCTAATAAACAACCTGCTTTAGCCAAAGGTGCTCCTCCCTTTTTGTCCGGAATTTTGTCCTTCCGGCTTCTTCTGACTCCTGTCTTCCGGCTTCTGGTTTCTGGCTTCTGGTTTCTCCCACGCTTCTAAAACGTGTGAATTATGCAACTATTCCCAAAAATTTTGTAACACCCGTTTGCCACCGCTCGCCTATTTTTGCCGGGTATTTTTTAAGAAAAGGAATTTTTTTAATTAACGATTGCAATTATGAAGACTTTTAGAAAGCGGTTAATATCATTTTTAAGTGTAGCTGTTGGAGGTAAAACTGGCACGAACATTCGCAATATGATGGACAAACAAGCATCTGAAATCGAAAATACGGTCCCTGACGTAAAGGTTGAGCGTGTAGCCGAAGGAATTGATATTGAGTTGAACAGTAATTTTTTGTTTGGATTCGATACCTCATCACTTTTGGCAGAAGCAAAAATTAACCTTGATAAACTGGTTGCAATTCTGAATTTTTATGCCGACACGGATATTGAAGTTCAGGGCTATACCAACAATAAAGGGACGAAGTCAGATAACTTGTGCTTGTCACAAAGCAGGGTTGGTTCTGTTTCGGATTATCTTACCTCCATGGGTATTGCAGGCAGCCGTGTACGTACAAAAGGATTCGGTCAATCAGCTCCAAAATATGACAACACTACAAAAGATGGCCGTTCACAAAACCGCCGGGTAGAGTTTCTGATTACAGCAAATAAAAAAATGAAAGCTGAAGCTGAAAAAGAAACAGCTTAACAAATCAGAGGTCAAAGCAAAAACAAACTGGCAAAAGTAAAACCGGTACCAACCGCCTTTTGCCAGGAATGCTATTGACTATTTCGGAATACCTATTATTTATTCATTTAAAACTCATCAGTATGAAAAACAGACTATTTACAAGTTTATTGATCCTCGCGCTTTCTGTATCATTTGCATCAGCACAGGACGGTCCCAAAACCTCGTTTGCAATAATTGGCGGTTTAAATCTTCAGAATATGACCGGAAAAGCATACAACGGAGACAAACTGAACAATGACATGCTCCTTGGTTTTCACATCGGATTTAATGCACAAATACCAATTGCACAGCAATTTTATTTCCAGCCCGGATTACTCTATTCGACCAAAGGTTCCAAAACAAAAAGCGAGATGTCGAACAGTACAACAAGTATCAATTACCTCGAGATGCCCTTAAACTTTGTTTACAAAGCGGTATGTGGTAACGGATCATTCATCGCCGGAGCAGGACCCTATGTTGCTTATGGAATCAACGGTAAGGTAAAAACAACAAGCGACTTACCCACCATCGAGAGTGACATTGAATTCAAAAATACAATTGAATTAACCGATCCGCTCGATGTTCCGTTTTACAAAGCATTCGATGCAGGTGCCAATGCCTTTGTCGGATACGAAATGACGAATGGTGTATTCTGCCAGTTGAATATGCAATTAGGTTTGCTGAAAATCAATTCGGAATACAGCGAGTATCCTGATGACAAAACAGCAGTAAAGAATACAGGTTTCGGCATTTCAACCGGATACCGGTTTTAAACCAATTTTTTTAATCAATAAGAGGCCGCCCCGATTACCGGAGGCGGTCTTTTTTTTTGTAGTGGATCTGTTCCCGGTTATTATCAATTCATCGCCCGATTGCATCCTTCAGCTTCAGCAGATATTGAACCGCATTCTTCCGGTACTGGCGGACGAACTGACAACTTTAATTCGTAAAGCAGAACATAAAATGTAGGGTTGTTCAAATTAGCCGGTAATAAAGCCGGAACAGTTTCCCGTAAAATGGCAAACTTGTTAAAAAGGATGCCTTAATAATTGCTGCTGATTTCGATGTTAATCGTTTGCGGATTGTTTCCTTGAACTTCGGATTGCATTGCTCCGAAAAAATAAGCATAGATGGAGTCATTACAATTTGGTTTTGGGTAGTTTAGCGTACAAACAGCTGTTCAAAATCAACAAACCTATTACAAAAAACAATATAATTTTATTCATAATTATGGCTTAAAAAGATCGTTAGTCTTTTCAAGATGATTGTCCTCCATTAAAGGTTGCGTCAACCTGACCGAAATTCGGCAAATCTTTTACTTTTTATGTAGGTAATTTAATCCCCACCACGAATAAACGTCAGGGAACTATTTTAATTTATGAAGTTGAGTGTGATAAGCAGGATACCTGTCAATCCTTACAATTTGCTTTGGAGGTAACTGCTTCGAACCTTAAAATTGTCGTTCGCAGAAATCGATTAAACGGTTGTCGAGGGCATTCAGCAAACTCCGGATCTCAACTGTCCGGTAAATTTCGATGCTCCTTTTGAAGTCTTTGCTTTTGAATTTTTGACGGGCCTCTTCAATCCGTTCTTTATCAAGATTCAGATCGTATTCTTCGCGTTCTTTCCCGCCATATTCCGAAATGACATTTTCCTGAAGTTTTGAAAACGCTTTTAAATGGCGGCATTCACCATCGAAGAAATCATTGATTAAAAACTCAAAGTCGTGCAAAAGGTGTGTAAAGGCGATAAGTTTATCATCGGAATGAAAATCAGGAAGCTTTTTCTTGTCGGCAAGTCCAAGCTGATCGAGGTAAAAGTCGTGGCACACTTTAGCGCTATCATATTGATAAATTACTTGCCCAATCGAAAAGCGGTAATTGACAATAAATTTTTTGCGTCCATTTACAAATGAAGCCACAGTAAATTGACCGCCCGAACCTTGTCCGTTTTCGTATTTTTCGAACTCAAAACCGTGTTGAGACAGAAATGGTTCCAAAACCTCAATCCCTTTGACTAAGTCTGTTAATGGCTGCATAGTACTTTTACAATTACTGCTACACATTTATCATTTAGACAAACCCATACATACCTATTCGATTTGAGCGTATGTATAAAAGCGTTCTATTAAATCACCGCAAATATAATAATTACTTTATCTTTTGAAACACACGGCAACTTATTAAAGTTATTAAAAATATGTGAAATCACTCGAATAACAGTTTCTATTGAATTTTTGCACTGAAAGAAATTGGAAACCTAACACTTCTAAAAATTAAGTAAAAATTAACCGCCTGAAAAAAAAATTAAACCTTTTAACACCAAATGATTACTTTTATTTGTAAATTTATCCAATCAAACGGGAGCCTATAAGGCTTGAATATAGCAAGATAAAAGATATTATATGGAACAGTTCCCGATAACACGGGACGCGTTCAAAACTGACAAATTTAAAAACAATTATCACGGATGAAAACACTTTTTCTAACCTCCGTTTTAACTTTTATAACGATCGGTTTATTTGCACAAACCACGTTAACGCAAGCAAACAATGCCCTGCTTTCCGGCGATTCGTTTACATTAAAGGAAATTCAATCACCCGACCCAGGCAATGCAGGTGCCAGTCAGATATGGGATTTTTCGTTGATCCAGTATACAGGAAATACGCCGGTCGCATCGTTGCAGGATGCGACTGTTCCCGGAATGCCGGGTGTCGGGGTTTATAATTTATCAATGATCGAGAACGGGTATGACTATTTTATGAATGCTACCCCGAATCAACTCGAAGAACTGGGTTATATGAATGCCGAAAAAAACCTGACCCTTATCTATTCTGATCCGGTTATAAAAATGAAATATCCCTTTGCTTACGGCGATCAGTTTACAGATCACTTTATCGGTGTAGCAACTTATAGTGTAACAAATACAATTGATTTCTTTGGCGATTACCGCGTCGCTGCCGATGCTTATGGCACACTGATTATGCCGGATAAGATTATAGATAACACTTTACGCGTTAAAACGGTCAAAACAGGTTTGCAGATTAACATGTGCGGGACCACCGATGTTAATATTGTGAAGTACATGTGGTATGCTTCGGGTTACAGGTATCCTGTTTTGACGATCAGTACGGTTGAGAATAAGTTCAGCGGAGGTACTACCCAGGTTATACAATCTGCCTATACAAATACACAACAGCTTACTGCAAAAAGTGCGCTTGTAGGTTCCAGAATTCAGGATCAACAGATTGTAAATACGGATATCAAAGTTGTTCTCTCACCCAATCCATTTAATAATAAACTCCTCTATAATTACAGCTTACCGGTACAGATACCTGTTTCAATCGAGCTTTATGATATGGCAGGTAAACACCTTGGCTGGCTGGTTAAGAATCAATCGCAGACAAAAGGTTTGCATACGGGCGAACTTGATGCCGCAACTTATGGATTAACGCCGGGTGTTTATTTTATGCGGTTTGCTTTCGACAAACAGGTTATTATTCGCAAAGTCGTTAAGATGTAGGAAGAGATTCATTTCTTTAAACCATAGAAATCCTTGCGTTAAAGGAAAAGCTAACCGTAGGGAAGGCTATTGTGACGCAAATTCCGATGTAAAAAACTACGATGAATAAGAATGAATTTTCTTACTACTGAAACATCAATGGATTTGCGGTGTTCTGATATTTGGTGAGCTCTAAATAAACCGCGCCAACATAGCGTATATCCATTTTGACCAGCACAGGCAGGCAATTGCCATCATCAGTAAACCAAACGGTTAAGTCGTCCTTCGCTTTAAACATGCGCCCTACCTCAACAACAGGGCTTATTTTAAAACACTTAATCTTTCCAAATTTTGTTTTGACATTTTCGCGCCCTTTGTATTTAAGCCGAAAAGGAAATACCTCGTCAGAAAAATACATGTTCACAAAAATCACATCACCTCTGTCGATATTCGAAAAGTCAATCCGTCGCAGGTAATAAAAGGTGGAAGCCAAATCGAGAATCTTTTCAGGAACACTGTGAATACCCGATTTCATCGAACTAACCGTATTGTTTTCGCGGTTATAAGTAACTTCGTTATACCATTTATAGCCACCTTCACGGATATTACGTACCTGTTTATAAGGAAGGTTGGTTTCCTTATCAAACCAGCTTTCGTAAATGTCTTTTACTTCATAAATTTTGTCAGCCATTCCCGTAGTTTCTCCAATAGCCCTCGCATGAAAGACAAATTTTTCATCGAGTACCACTTCTGCAAGGGTAAGTGTGGTGGTTCCGCCCACGATCAGCCCATACCGGATCTGATAGGTAAGGTTTTCACCCGCTTTGTAAGCAGTATTGTTGGGCTTAATGGGTGGTGTAAATATCTCCTGAGCATCGATATACAAAACCTTTAGCAATAGTATGAAGAGAAAAATTATACGAACTTTCATGTGATTAATTTATTTTTAATGGTGACATGGAATCCACAATGACAATAGGATCCTTTGGCGTGTATTTACTTGTGCGAATTTCATTTCAGGTGCTTTGTATGAGGTATGCAATAAGAAAGACACTGACTAAAAGGAGAAATCCGGTAAGAATTGTGATTAGCACCGACGATTGCTGGTATTGTCCTTCTCTCAATTGTTTTTCGATTCGTTTATAGCGTATATATGATAGGATGGCGGTAATCGTGCCAATCACTACGATGGCGATTCCTAAAAATGCCGAATATCCTTTTTGCTGGATGATAATATCCTTACCAAGCAACAAAGGGATTTGCTTCATAAATAATGTGAATTTGACCACTACAAAACCAAACACCATGATTCCGAGGCTTGTCCGTATCCATGCGAGATAAGTACGTTCATTTGCAAGATGATCATTTACAGCACCCTTATCTTTCACTTCCTGCATAAATGGCGAATTATAAAATTAAAACCATACTAATTATTGAAACAACTGCCTGATGGATAAATTGCACTTTTCTCTCTTTCAAACCAAACGCAATTTAACTTTGGCAAAAATGCCATTTAAAATCCAAAGAACCGCTTAAACATAAATATTACCAACAATAATTATCTTGTTGCTTCATCTGTCAATAGATGGCATGATTACTGATATCGTTGCTTTTGAGAAGTTCAAGAAGTATTTCGCGCGAACGATACAGGTGCACTTTTACAGTTACCAATGGAAGATTTAGCTCTTCCGCAATTTCATTATAGGAATATTCCTTGAAATAGCGCATTTCGAGTATCTTCCGATACTTAGGCTTCAGACAGGATATGGTCTTGCGCAAGAGCATCGCATTTTGTTTCTTGATTAATGCCTCTTCGGGATTATCGGCGAAGGTCTTTAGATTGTCATCGTATTCGACTCTAATCCACTCCCCATTTTCAAACTTCGATTCGAGAGGAACTGTAATGATCCTTTTCTTGCGCAGATGATCGAGCGCATGATTGGAAGCAATACTGTATAGCCATGTGCTAAAGGCAAACTGCGATTCGTATTGATGAATATTGGTAAACGCCTTTTCGAATGTCTCAATAGTTAGCTCTTCAGCATCGATTTTATAATCGACCATTTTAAGTAGCCTGAAATAGATAGCATCTTTGTAGCGGCTCATCAGCTTCGAAAATGCTTTTTCATCACCGAAACGAGCAGCCATAACCAAGCCGGCATCCTGCCTGGCATTTTCAGTGAGATTTGAATTTGTTTCCATTTTATTTAAACTCCCTTTCGTAAAAAATAGGACAGGCTTTTCGCGGAAAGGCTAATCGCATTAATAATAAGATCTCATTGTGAGATAAAAACTTATATTTTGAAATAACACCGCAATCTTCAAAGTGTTCATTTTTGATCTGAAATCCATTCTAAAAAGAAGAGGTTGTCGTTTGACAACCTCTCTTCAATTTTATTTTAAGCATTACCCTTGCATCAGGGAATATCTTAGTTCTTCTTCCAAATTACAATTGTAGCTTCAGCTCTACGGTTGGCAGCATGTTCAGCTTTTGTACAAGGAACGCCATCGGCACACTTGTTCGTTAACTTTGTTTCGCCCATTGCCTCAACTTTAATTCTCGAAGCGCTGATTCCTTTTCCGATCAGGTAATCTTTAACAGATTTACCACGTTTTTCAGAAAGTGTCAAGTTGTAAGCAGCTGCACCTCTTGAGTCGGTATGAGCTGTGATTTCAACATCAACAGTAGGATTATCAATCAAATCCTTCACTAAACGGTCAAGTTCTGTTGAAGATTTACCATCGAGGTTATATTTGTCGAAGCCAAAGTTTAAACCGAACAGAATGTTGTATGTATTACCAACCACAGCTGGCTGAACAAATATTACTTCTGGTACTGGCTCTGGTTTTGGAACCGGTTTTGGTTCCGGAGCTGGTTCAGGGATTGGAGCTGGTTCAGGAATAACAACAGGAGCTGGTTTCTTCTTTCTTCCGAAAGTATACGAAAGACCAACATGTGTATATAGTTTTGTTCCCATAATGTCAGCCTCGGTATTTCCGGGTTTAATGTTTCCGGAGGTCATGTCAGTTCTGCGGCCATCGAGTCTGTCGGTGTTTATCCAACTCCACTGAGTTCCAATATTTAACTTCAGATTTTCGTTCAGGCGGAAAGCAACACCAGTTCCAAGCGGAACGACAAGAACTTTCCAATGTTGACCATTCAACGGATTCGCAGCTACAATATCATTGATATGACTCGCTCCAATACCAATTTTTGCATACCAGTAAATCTTACGTTCAAACTTATTCTTTGAGAATAAATTATTGATATTCCATACTGTGTTCACATCGAATTCATTCACACGGGTCTTAAAATCAGGCATTGCACGATTGTCGTACTTCCATGATCCTGATAGCGTAGAGTAATTCCATGCTGCTTCAACAGCAAATACATGCGAAAAATTTCTTTTCACCAAAGCACCAAACCCAATATTCATATCACTATTCCAGTGATTAAAATGGTTAAAACGGGCATCTTTAAACATATTGTACTCACCAGTGAAATTGGCGATACCTCCATTGATACCGATTTCCCAATTTCGGAAAGGCTCTGATTCCACCTTTTCCTGGGCAAACGTCGAGACGAAGCACATCAGCAGTACTACAATACTTAAACTTAGTTTTCTCATGATTTTTTTAAAATTGATTTAAGAATGATATTTTGTAAGAAAGCGTGTAAAATTTTCTAAATTAATATTCAGTTTATTTTGCTGCAAACGCGATCAGCTCTGTATTAAACTTTTGTGTTTCTTCCAGAAACAAGCTATGACCACTGTTTTCAAACGCGACAAGATGCGAATTGGCGATGCCGGCATTCATTTGTTCAGCCAGATCGAAAGAACAAATTTTGTCTTTTTTTCCATGCATAATCAATGTGGGAACTGTAATCTTCGCCATGTCCTTCCGAAGATCGGTATCGCGTAAGGCGATTAAACATTGTGCCGTAGCATAGGATGAAGCACTTAGACCAATCCCATTCAGCCAACCACTGATCCCTTTATTTAATGAGGTTTCAGTAGCTGAGAATATCTTTGCAAAATTTGCAAGCAACTTTGGGCGATCGTGATTGTTAAGGGTAATTAATTCATCAACAGTACTTTCCGGAAGATTATATGGGAAATCGCCGCGTTGTGTCCAAAGAGGTGCTGCGGCTCCAAATAAAGCTAATTTGGAAACACGTGCTCCTTTAAAGGCAGACATGTAACGTATTGCAACGGCTCCACCCATCGAAAAGCCACCTAATACGGCATCTTTAATATCGAGTTCCTTTAAAACCTTTTTAATATCAGCGGCATGTACATCGTAATCGTAAGCTCCATACGGTTTATCTGATTTTCCAAAACCGCGTAATGTAATACCAATCACACGAAAATTCTTATTTATAAGATCATTGTACTGGTATTCATACATTTCGTCACTTAACGGCCAGCCCGGGATTAAAACAATCGGCCTGCCTTTCCCTGCATCCGTAATATGCAGGCGAACATTGGCTTCTACTTTAATATATTCTGAGTTGGCTTTTCCTGCCTTTTTTTTATCCTGTAATTTCTTCATAACTTAAAATTTCATATTGCTATTTAATAAATTTTAACAGTACAAACTTAAGCACCCGTAATCTATTAATGTTACAGAATTTATGAAATGAGTTACAAGATTCACACATTTTCAGGAAACCCTCGTCAGGCATTTACGAAGGTTATTTTTTACTCAACCGTAAAAAGACAATTATAATCACGACAATTATTGCCACGACAATAAAGATTCCAAAGCCCATACCTGCTTTAAATATATCACCAATTGCGCTGCATGAACTTACCATTAAAGACATGATAGTCAATGTCATTACAGCAATAATCCTCGAGGTTTTAAATTGGCCAACCTGTTTGTTCCTAATTTTTCCCATTACTTTTTCTTATTAAACGATATTTATAATTTTGACGGAACAAAGTTGGATCGTTTAAAATAGAATGCGTTACAAAATTCCGTGTAAAAATTACATCATTCACTCATTCTTAAATACTCATCGCTTTTACTTTTCCTGATTCAACAAACTTTGTGATCTGTTCATTGAATTCATAGGGATTCTCAATATTGCTTAAATGACCGGCATGGTCAATGATGTACATCGAAGAACCGTTGATCTTTTCATGCATCAAATGTGAAAATGACGTAGGCGTTACTTTATCTTTTTTCCCGACAAGAATCAGCACTGGTACTTTTATATCCTGCAGTTTGCTGTAGGTTTCTGAACGTACAGATAAAGCAAGCAATGTATTGCAGAGCGTTTGTACGGATGTTTTGACGATCATTTCTCTCACAACTGCAATCTCAACTTTCATTGTTACAAAAGTTTCAGGTGCAAAAAGATTGTTTAAATTTTCAGCAGCAAACTTTTCAGCACCGCTTTCTTTGACGATTTCAATTGCTTTTATCCGGTTAGATTTTGCCTCGGCCGTATCGGCTTTACAACTTGTATTGCACAATATCAGAGCATTAAAACGCTTTGGATACTTTTCGATGGCACTTAATGCAATATAACCACCCATGGATAAACCACAAAGGACTGTTTTATCAATCTTCAGGGCATCCATTAAGCAGAGCAGGTCGTTCACAAAAAGTTCGATAGAGAAATCCTCGTCTCCCATACCAGAGCCGCCATGCCCGCGAACATCATATGTAACCACCCGAAAACTATTTTCCAATGCTTCCACCTGCGAATTCCACATCGACTTATTCAACGGAAAGCCGTGAATGAAAACAATAACCGGGGCATCATCCGGACCTTCGTCGTTGTAACTGACCGCATGATTATTTACGGTTATTTTTAAATTCTTTCCTGTGTAGCGCATTGACTTGATATTTTGTTGTTTGTGTATTAATCTGATTTTATAAAAAAGTCCTTGCAGCAATCTGCAACGGATCCCAAACAGGAGAAAAAGGTGGTGCATACGACAGATCCAAAAATGCAAGATCCCTTGCCGTCATACGGGCAGTAATAGCTGTTGCCAATGTATCAATTCTCTTGGCAGCCCCCTTTTTACCTACAATTTGTCCGCCTAACAATCGGCCGCTCACCTTTTCAACCAACAATTTCACACTTAGCTCTGCTGCGCCCGGATAGTAACCAGGAAGGGTATTGCTGACAATGATGGAGGTATTATAAAGAATACCAAGCTCTTTCAGTTCTTTTTCATTCAGACCGGTGCGTGAAATTTCAAGATCTTTAATTTTGGTGATGGCAGTACCTACAACGCCGGGAAATTCCACACTCCCACCGCTGATATTCTCGCCTGCAATAAGTCCATGTTTGTTGGCAACTGTTCCCAGCGCAATGTTAACCTGCTGTTTCGAAACCAGGTGAAAAGACTCGGCGCAATCACCTGCCGCCCATATATTCGCCACCGAAGTTTCCATTTTTTTGTTAATCCGGATCGCATCTTTTGCACCAAGCGCAATCCCGGCATTCAACGCAAGAGATGTATTGGGTCTCGTACCTATACCTAAAATAACAAGGTCGGCATCAAGGTTTCTTTTGTCGGTAACAATGCCGGTCACTTTACCCATTTTGGATTCAAAGTGATCCAATTTCTCATTCAGGTACAAATCCACGCCAATTTCGCGCATATATTTGGATATCAGATTTCCCATGTCAGGATCCATCGTATTCATCACCTCTGGAGCCATATCCAGCAGTGTGACTTTCATGTTCCTTTCCAGAAGGGCTTCAGCCATTTCAATGCCGATATACCCTCCCCCGACAATCACCGCATTTTTTAGCTGATAGTCGCTCAAATAATCGAAAACGTTGAGTCCACTTTGAAGGGTCGATAATCCAAAAATGCCTTTTGCATCGATTCCAGCAACTTCAGGTCGCACAGGAGAAGCGCCTGTTGCAATCAGTAAATCATCATAACTTTCCCAAAATTCAGACGCTTTTTCGAGGTTTCTGACGTGAACACGTTTTTTATCCGGATCAATTTCCACCACTTCATGCAGCGTCCGAACATCAATATTCTGCTTTTCACGAAACTCTTCCGGTTTACGGGCAATCAGATGATCGGCAGACTTGACCATCCCACCAATGTAATAAGGCATTCCGCAAGCGGCATAAGAGGTATATTGTCCCCGTTCAAAAACAATTATCTCCCAATCTTTATGTGTTCTTCGGACCTTTGATGCCGCACTCATTCCGGCTGCATCACCTCCAATAACCACGAACTTCCGTTTCGCCATCTTAAAATAATTTTTAAAAGATCAAAGTTGGGCATCAATGACACAGAAAGCATTACATAATTCCAAATAAATTTTGCATTATTCACACATTGTGAAGACCTGAGTCAACAGACAAAAGTTGGAAGATGTCCTATTCCTCTGAATATGATTTTCTGTCTTCGGATTTCCTCTCCTACCAATGTGTGAATCATGTAAATCCTTTCATGAATTGTGTAATGGTTTTGAAAACAGGCAGAAGTAGCTTTGCATTGTCAATATTTTGCAATAACACATAATATTTAATCGCATAGATATCAGGACATGGGAAAAAATACATACCAGAAAATTCTAATCGGGATCGTTGCATTTTTAGTATTGCTTTTGTTTTTAAAGTCAGTGGTTATTGAACCCTGGATTGGAAATAAAATAAAAGCAAAATTCAACGAGAAAAATAAAGATTACATTGTTGAAATTGACAAAGTTCATCTTTCTGTTTTTCCTTATGGAATTGAAATGGATAGTATTACGATATACGCAAGGAAGGATTCTGTAGTTGGCAGGATTTTAAACGGACAGATTACTTCTATAAAGCTCAAAGGAATCAGACTTACCAAAGCCCTGTTCAAAAAAGACATCGAAATTAGTGAAGTAATCGTTTCGAATACAAGTATCAAGGGTAAGATTCCTTTCCCTGAAAACGGCCGACCACCTATCATTTCGACATTAAACATCCGGATCGATAGCGTACTCTTTGAAAATGTTGAGGTCGCAATTCAAAACACTTCAAACGCTGCAGCTTATTCGGTGAAAGAAGGAGTTTTGAAAGTATCCAATGTGCAAATTAAAAAACAGGATACCATATCCACCAACATCGTTAAGCACTTTGATTTCAATGCGAAAGAATTGCTTTCGGTTTCAGCCGACAGTATGCACACCTTTACAGCAAGCGGCATTCGCTGTTCCGAAAGCTCAAATTCTTTATCGGCAGACAGCTTTTCCATACTTCCAAATTACAAGGATTATGATTTCACAGCACGTCATAAATATCAAACCGACCGCATTGAAGCCAGGCTGAGCAATATTTTCCTTCACAATTTTTCCACAGCCGGATATTTAACATCAAAAAAGCTGGTAAGTTCCTATGTCGAAATCGGAAAAATAGAGGTGAACGCTTTTCGTGACAAGCGGAAAAAATTCCAACATATAAACAAGAAGGCTTTTCAGGATATGATTTACGACTATCCCGGGATGATCAGCATTGATTCAATCGGACTTCTGAGTGGGAATATCACCTATACCGAACATGCAGAGAAAGCAAACGAACCGGGAACGGTCACTTTTAATGAGTTCAATGCCAGGCTCTATAAAATAACAAACGACTCAGTTTACAAAACAGAAAAGGGTTATTTGAAAATGAATGCAGAAGCCATGTTAATGGGGAAAGCCAGGATGACTATTTTATTAAAAGGGAGATTATTCGACAAGAACAATTCCTTTTTACTGAATGGAACGCTTTCGGGCATGGAGGCAAAAGATCTGAACCCAATGATGGAGAAAAATGCTTTCATATATGCCACTTCAGGCAAAATAGATAAAATGAATTTCAGCTTTACGGCAGATAACTCCAAAGCCTCCGGCAAAATGATCCTTCTGTATCATGGATTGGATATCGCAGTTAAAAACAAACGGACGGATGAAACAACTGCTATCAAAGAGCGGGTTACTTCCATAATTGCAAATATTATTATAATTGATTCAAACCCTGTTCCAAAAGAAGCGGTGCGGGAAGGAATTATAGATAATCCAAGAGATCCTGAAAGATTCATTTTTAATTACTGCGCCAAATCGATCCTTTCTGGTATTAAATCGAGCATTGTAACAAGTCCTAAGAAATAAAATCATTCCAACCCACGAATATTCAGCTTCACCCTCTATTTTATCAGTTTGACCTGCTTTTTTCCCGAATAATTATCAGATCGATGTATATTTGAAGATTATGCAAGGAAGTCTAACAAAGAAATATTTTGGCATTGCTTTGCTTCTGTCGTTGTTGATTTGCATCACCATTCATTTCCCTTTGCTTTTGGGCGCTCTTTTGGGAGACGAAGCAGGGAGAGGAGGCGATGGCGGTCACAGGCGTGAAGTATTCGACCATGGACTTGCGGCACTTGAGTTTCTCAACTCATTCCTTTTGACTTTCCTAATTTTCACACTTAACTATTACGTGTTAAAACCATTTTCAAGGTATCAGAAAATGAACTTCCGAATAATTTCGATAGCTATCTTGTCGACTTTTTTGTTGGTGATGTTCCTAAGTTTGATATACAATGCTATAAAACCATTTGTAGGATCGGAGATCAATGTGAACCGGCACCATGACGAATTGCTTGTTCAAAATTTCTTCTGTTCAGCGTTGGTCTTCGCTGCTATTTTTATTATCCGCCTTATTTTCCAAAAGCAAACCTACGAGCTCGAAAACGAACAACTCAGAACAGAAAGTCTTCAGAGCCAGTTCGAATCACTAAAAAACCAGATGAGTCCGCATTTCCTGTTCAATACACTGACCGCATTGAATTCACTGATAAGAGAATCGCCCGATGTTGCAGAACAGTATGTCAACCATCTCGCACAGGTTTTACGCTATACATTGCAAGGTAATGAGAAGAAAACGGTTACCCTTCGCGAAGAAATGGATTTTACCGATTCATATCTCTTCCTGATTAAAATGCGGTATGGCGCCAACCTTACGATAAAAACTGATATTCAGGAGATACATATGAGTTTCGAATTACCACCATTAACCATTCAAACCTTGTTGGAGAATGCGGTTAAACACAATGAAATCAGCAACAGGAAGCCACTCACCATTGAAATACAAACCTCTGAAAATGCAGAGCTGTTGGTTATTAACAAGGTACAGCAAAAGCTTACTCCGGAACAGGGAACAGGTATCGGTCTGACAAATTTATCAAAGCAATTTCAATTGCTGGGAGAAAGAGATATTCAAGTCATTCAGGAGGTTAACGAGTTCCGCGTAATAATACCACTCATTAAACCTGTCATTTTATGAGAGCGATCATTATTGAAGACGAAATACTTGCGGTAAATCATCTGCAACGTTTACTTAATGAGATCGGAGGAATTCAGGTAATCGCGATTCTTGACAGTATATCAGACACCGTTGAATGGTTTCAAGCAAACGCTCAGCCGGATTTGGTTTTTATGGACATTCACCTGGCTGATGGTTCTGCATTTAAGATCTTTGAATACATCAATATCACAAGTCCGATTATTTTTACGACTGCCTACGATGAATATGCCATCAAAGCGTTTAAAGTCAACAGTATTGATTACCTGCTTAAACCGATTACGCTTACAACGCTTGAAAAGGCATTGGATAAACTCAAAAGGCTAACCGGAGGATCTGTCCTGCCCGCTGAAATTCATCAGCTGATTGCTTCGCTCACCAAAGATAAAACCTATAAAACGCACTTTTTAATGCCTGTAAAAGGCAGTAAATTAATTCCTTTACTTGCAAAAGACATTGCCTGCATTTTTATTGAAGATGGACTGGTGAAAGCGAAAACCACCGATGGAAAATCTTATATTTTTGAACATACACTCGACGAGCTTTCAGGAATGCTCAATCCATCCGATTTTTTCCGTGCTAACCGACAATTTATTATTTCGCGGAATTCCATTAAAGAGGTTGACTATTACTTTAACAACCGCTTATCGATCAACTTGAAAGTACCAGTGCCGGAAAAGATTCTCATCAGTAAAGTCCGGGTTTCTGAATTCAGGGAATGGTTTTCCGGAAATTGATCCAAAACAATAACCGGATCGAAATATTCCTGATCTTTTCAACACGCTAACCAGACAGTTCACACTTCTCTTTTTCCGCTTCACGCTATTTCCCGATTGAATAATATGGGTTATGATTTAGTTTTAACCCATAATAAAAAACAATTATTCAATTAAATTCAGATAGTATGAAAAACTTAATCAACACATCAGCCGGAAAATATGTGGTAAACATTTTGATGATCGTCATCTTTGCCGGGTCTGCAATTACCGGTTTATTTTTTATGGAAGGTGGCGGAGAAGGAAGGCCGGAAGGCGGTCGCGAAAACAATCACGAACAATTTTCAAAAGTAAGTCTAAGAACCGATCGTCATGAGAGTTTGGGAGCTGCTAACTTTAACAGGAATGCAGAATTTGAAGGAGAACGAGGTGAAGGAGGTGAAAGTAGTGAAGGCATCCACGAGATCAGCGGAATAATATGGCTGGCGTTGATGTTCCTTCATACAATTCAGCATTGGAACTGGTATAAAAAACTGTTCTCGCTTAAACATATCATGCAGAACAAATTGCTTACCGGCACACTCGTTTTATTTGTACTTCTTGTACTAACCAGCATTGGTATGTGGACTGAGATTATTCCACGCGGACTGATTGATTTAAAGGAAATACATGGCCTAATCGGGCAAGTGTTGGTTGGATTTGTAATTATTCATATCTTTCAACGAGCTAATTGGTATGTTACTATCACAAATAAGTTATTTAAAAAGAGAACTATCGCCGCTTAATCTATTTCTGAAAAAACCAACTGTATGAAAATTCTGAATGTCCTGACTTTGATGGCTTTTTTGCTCATTCTTATTTCAAATACAAAAGCAGGCGAAGGTTTGAAAATAGTACCACTTCAGGGTGAAATTAAATTTGATGGTATACCTTCCGAATCGGCGTGGCAATTGTGTGAAAAAGTTCCTTTAAAAATGCACTTCCCGGTTTATGGAAATCAGCCTTCCGAAGAGAGTGATGTGAGGATTACCTACGACAAAAATTATTTATGGATAGGTGCCCGACTTTTCTACAAGGATATTTCAAAAATGGTGTCCAACAGCAAGAAAAGAGATGAAACATCGAATAGTTCTGATTATTTTGGAATTATCCTCGACTCGTACGACGATAATGAAAATGCGCTGGCATTTTTTACGATGCCTTCCGGCTTAAAAATTGATTATTCAGTTTCGAATGATGCTGTTATGAATGGCGGTACTGATGATAGTAATACCAACTACACATGGAATTCGTATTGGGATGTGATGACGTCAAAAGACGATTCAGCGTGGTGTATTGAAATGCGTATCCCATTTTCAAGTCTGCGATTTCAAACAGTTGAAAATATCTCGAAGATGGGACTGATCATCAATCGGGGTATCAGTTATTGCAATGAAATTGATACCTATCCGGCTATCGACACCAAATATGGCCAAAATGCACGAATGAAACCCTCACAGGCTGAAACTGTTGCATTTGAAAACATCGCGTCCCGTAATCCTGTATATATAGCACCGTACCTGCTTACCGGTTTTACGCGGGACTGGACATTAAATGAAACAGGAAGCGAGTATTTGAAAAACGATAAACCGGATCTTACGGGAGGACTGGATGTCAAATACAACATTAACAGCAACCTTACACTTGACTTTACAGCCAATACCGATTTCGCCCAGGTTGAAGCGGATGATGAAACGGTTAATCTTACCCGTTACTCGCTCTCCTTTCCCGAAAAAAGATTGTTTTTCCAGGAAAGGGCAAGTATTTTCAATTTTGAACTCGGAGGACCTCAGGCTCTGTTTTACAGCCGGAATATTGGTATTTCAAATGGAGAACCTGTCAGAATATTAGGTGGTGCGCGCATGGTCGGAAGAATAGGCAAATGGGATATTGGCTTTCTGGATATGAATACCGACAAATTCAATGGGAATCCGGCCGAGAATTTTGGCGTTTTCCGATTAAGAAAACAAGTAATAAACGAGAATTCGTACATTGGAGGAATAGCTACAACCCGCCTTGGGTTTGACGGAAAATATAATGTTGCCTACGGAATTGACGGCATCTTCAGGCTTTTTAAAGATGACTACCTCGATGTTAAAATTGCTCAAACGCAAGATAAGAACATTAAAAGTAATACATCATCGCCCGACCCCGGTTTTTTCAGGCTTGCCTGGCAACGCCGATCGGAAGAGGGTTTTGGCTATGAGGCAATTTATGCCTACTGGGGTAAGGATTTCACTCCCAGATCTGGTTTTATGTTTACAAATAATATACACGAGTTTAGGGGATCAGCTCAATATGGCTGGTTTCCCGGAACAGATTCCAGGATTTTCAAATACAGGGCAAGTCTGGATTTTGAGATGCTTAGCAGAATACAGGATGGGAATCTCGAGAATATGGAGATTGCTCCTCAGTTTGATTTTTCTACCAAAAGCGGATACGGCGCATTTACTTCGTTCGCAATGCGCAAAGAAGGCCTAATAAATGATTTTCAACTGACTGATAATGTTTTTGTGCCAGCCGGAAAATATACATTTTATAGAATTTTTGGGAGCTTTAATTCTCCTAAAACAAAAAAAATTGCTGCAACACTGGATTACCAGGCAGGTGAATTTTATGACGGAAACCTGTATTCCGTTATCTTGAATCCTGAATTTAGTTTGTCTTCAAGCTTCCAGGTTTCCGGATCGTATCAATTGGATAAAGTAAGTTTTTCGAATCGATCGCAAGCGTTTACCAACAACATTGCCAAGATAAAATTAACCTATATGCTTAATACAAAGATCTCGTTAAGCTCTTTTGTCCAGTATAATGAAATCGAAAATATTATTATCACCAATTTCAGACTTCGGTACAATCCACGCGACGGGAATGACCTATACCTTGTTTTTAACGATATCCGCAATGCGAATAACTCGGAACCCGGGATAAAGCAACCTCCTTACATTAACCGGACAATCATGCTAAAATATACACATACCTTCAGATTGTAAAAAAATCAGGTTGGTTGCATTCAACCGTTTGATTATAACGTTAAAAATAATGCCTTCACTTTGGATGAAGGCATTATTTGTTAATTCACTCGGAGATATATATAAAGGCGAGTTAAGGAATGATCTTTTACTCCTCAAACACCAGGGGATTTAAAATATTCTCATATTTAATGAGTTTTAGCAAAACGGCCCCGACTATACGAATGTCCATTTTTACGAGTACCGGAAGACGGTTTTCATCATCGGTAAACCAGATGGTGAGATCGTCGGGTGATTTAAACATACGACCCACCTCAACAACCGGGCTAATTTTAATGCAACTTATTTTTCCAAACTTGGTTTTTATTGTCTCTTTTCCCCTGTATCTGAGGTGAAAAGGAAATACTTCGTCCGAAAAAAACATGTTCACAAAAATGATATCTCCTTCATTAATTTTCGTAAAATCAATTCGTCTTAAGTAATAGAAGGTCGAAGACAGATCGAGGATCTTTTCCGGAACCTCATGCACACCAGAGAGTTTTGAATGTACGGTGTTATTTTTGCGGTTGTAAGTTACGACATTGTAATTCTTATAGTGACCTTCCTTGATATTACGTATCTGTTTATAAGGCAGGTTGGTTTCTTTATCAAACCAGCTTTCGTATATATCTTTAACGCCATAAACTTTGTCAGCCACACCAGTTGTTTCGCCAATTGCAACGGCGTGAAAAACCTCCTTTTTTTTGTAAACAGCATCCGTAATTGAAAGCGTCGTAATTCCACCGACTACAAAGCCATACCGGATTTGATAAGTAAGGGTTTCGCCAGATGTAAATGCCGTATTTGGTTTAATGGCAGGATTAAAGATCTCTTGCGCATCAATGTACAATGACGAAAGTAAAAGTAAGAGTAGCACAAAAATGCGATTTTTCATTTCCTTAGTTTATATTTAACAACTGGATCACTTTGCTTTTGGGCTTAGTAAGCAACAATTTAGGGATGTAAAAAGGTTCGAAAAAATCTTTATCAATAAACACACCTTTTTCACAGTCCGCTCCGGGCGTACCTAATAAAAAAACAGCAGATTTAATGCTGTCTATCCGCCATAAAAGCATGGACGAGATCGTTATATGAAAGCAATTTTTCATCATGTTCAATTTTTTGGCAAAGGTTCATTCCCGAAATTTAAACCCACTGCAAACCATTTTGTTCGTCAAAAAGCTATCAAAAAAAAGCTTTTAAAATCGGATATTGAGACCTGCAAGATTATGAAAACCTTGCAAGTCTCAAGCCCGGAATAGAAGTTCACAAATTAATCTCTATCGCGGTGGTAGCGTTCACGTCTTTCATGACGTTCAGCCCTGCCACGGTGCCATCCATTATCATGACTACGAACGGTGATTTGACTCCCTACAACAACGTGAGTCCTGGGCTGACGTGGTGTACGAACAACTGCAGTACACGATGTAAGGAATGTCATACATGACAACATAAAGATAACAACGATTGACGTTAATACTTTACCTGCCATTAAGTTTTTTAGCATTTTCATGTTTTCAAAATTTGAAGTTGTGAATGTATTATCACACAACAAAGGTGAGGCATAAACACCAGGGAAGTGTTACACAATTGCAGAAAAGGATTACATCATTCACACATTTTTAATGGTGTTACTATTGCTCAGGCCTGTATTCATGAGGAATCGCTTCAGAAGAGCGTTAAGCTATCATCGGTTCCCCAGCGATGTTAAAATCATTTGTGACTAATTCTTTCGGCACTAAAATCAGATGTCATCGTCCCAATTGAGTCGAATATGTTATATTTGTTTCTTTCATATCGGGTGCAATTGATTTGGCACCTAAAATATTTACAGTTATAATCTTGATTGTGCCACAGGGCAAATAATTCAACAGGAATAACTTAAACAAAGAAGCGGAGATCGATAAAATGTCACAGTTACCTGAACTTATAAAAGATTTAGCCATAATACTGAGCGCTGCCGCTTTTATTATATTGGTCTTCAGAAAATTAAAACAGCCTGTAGTCCTGGGCTACATTATTGCAGGGCTTTTGGTCGGACCAAATTTCAAAATATTCCCTACCATTATTGAAATCGACAGCATCAAAACATGGGCAGATATTGGTGTAATCTTTCTTTTATTTGGTTTGGGACTTGAATTCAGTTTTAAAAAACTATTAAAGGTAGGTGGTGTTGCGGCTTTCACAGCAATTACCGAGGTGACACTGACCTTACTGTTAGGCTATGGGGTAGGCCAATTATTAGGATGGAGCTCAATGGACAGCTTGTTTTTCGGGGGAATCCTTTCGATTGCATCCACCACAATTATCATCAGGGCATTTGATGAATTGGGAGTAAAAAACCAAAAATTTGCTGGTATTGTGACAGGCGTACTCGTCATTGAAGATTTAGTTGCCGTATTATTAATGGTATTGCTTTCAACAGTTGCAGTAAGCCAAACATTCGAAGGAGGCGAAATGGTAAAGGCCGTCATTAAACTGGCGTTCTTTTTGGTCCTTTGGTTTGTCTCCGGAATATTTTTCATACCCACCTTTTTCAGAAAGATTGGGCGTTTAATCAACGAAGAAACACTGCTAATTATATCGTTGGCATTTTGTTTTTTAATGGTTGTGCTGGCAACATACGTTGGCTTTTCTCCGGCACTTGGTGCTTTCATCATGGGCTCAATTTTAGCTGAGACAACAAAAGCTGAGAAAATAGAAAAACTTACGAAATCGATAAAAATGCTTTTCGGTGCAATTTTCTTTGTGTCTGTTGGTATGCTAATCGATCCCGCAATGGTGATAAAACACATCCTTCCAATTTGTGTAGCTACACTCGTATTATTGTTCGGCAAACCATTATTTGTAACATTGGGTGCATTGGCCTCAGGGCTACCCCTAAAAATCGCGATAAAGTCGGGTATGAGCCTTTCGCAAATAGGTGAGTTTTCATTTATTATCGCCACTTTAGGACTGAGCCTCAACGTTACCAGCGATTTTTTATATCCTGTTGCCGTCGCTGTATCTGTACTTACAACATTTACAACCCCCTACATGATCCGCTCTTCTGAAGCTGCGTATAAAGGTTTAGAAGCTGCCTTGCCCCAAAATTGGAAAGATACGTTGACTGCCTATAGTATCGGAGCACATCATATTACTGAAATTAGCGACTGGAAAAAGGTTCTGAGATCCTATTCTGTCAACATGGTTATGTTTTCTGCGATCATTATCACCCTGATTATAGGGAGTACACGCTACCTTGAGCCCATATTTCTGTTGTATGGCGGACATAAAATAATTACAGCAATTATTACACTTGCCGTTTTATCTCCTTTTTTATGGGCGCTTGCCTTTCGCCGAACTCAACGTCAGGCCTATGCCAGTGTATGGCTAAAATCTTCAAAAAAAGGTCCATTAATTCTACTGCAATTTTCACGAGTTGCATTGGCCGTTTTATACATTGGATTTCTATTTTATCATTTGTTTTCGCCATTGATTGCGCTTGAGAATATGATCATCACTTGTATTATTCTTGCAATTTTCAGGAAAAAGATACAAGCATTTTATGGGAAAATTGAAATGAGCTTTCTGACCAATTTTAATGAGCGTGATTCAGCCACCATGAATCTGACACCATGGGATACCCATATTACCAAATTCGAATTAAATGCACAATCGCCTTACATTGGAAAATCATTAATAGAATCGAGGATGAGGGAAGAATTCGGTGTAAATATTGTCGCAATCGAACGCGGCGATTTTATTATAAATGTTCCAAACCGCGATAATCATTTATATCCTGACGATAAAATTTCAGTGATAGGAACTGATGAACAACTCAGTAATTTTAAAATATTTCTCGAATCATCGGCTCCTCAGATCGAAGAGGTGACACAAAATATCTCACTTCATCATTTCACAATCAGTAAAAATTCCGCACTGGTCGGGCAAAGCATACGGGAATCAGAAATTCGGGAACGGACTCAAGGTCTGGTTGTTGGAATAGAAAGAAATGGAGAGCGTATTTTGAATCCAGAATCAGATGTAATATTTGAACCAGAAGACAAAGTATGGTTAGTCGCCAATGAAAAACGAATCCAGCGGATCATTAAGGAATTGGCCGCTCAATCTTAGGCGAACCCGTTTTATTTGTAACCAAAAACGTTTTATTTGATGGTAAAGTAAAGAAGAAAGTTGTCCCTTTGTTGAACTTCCGATTCCACCCAAACTCTGCCACCAAGTAACCCAACAAGTCCTTTGCAAATAGCTAAACACAAGCCAGATCCTTCATATCCTTTCGACATCTTGAACTCTGGTTGTGACGTTATAAAAAACCTTATTATAATATGTCAGAACCTTTTGGAAGTCATCTTATGATTTAAGAGGACAATTTCGCATCTCATCGAAAAAAGGTGTCCTTTTTTCCTCAACGCATTTTGCAGCATACAGGTAAAGGGCGGCACTCCATGTTTGCCAATCTTGGCCCATGGGCTTGCCATCCTGGGCTTTTATCCATTCGTTAAATCCAAATTCGACAGTACCCGTGGCAGAGGCTTTTATGCAATGGGTAAGCGCTACAAGTTTTTCGCCGGCAAGCGAATACCTTTTAGCAGCAACCAAAGCAGCCACGTAAAATCCACATATAAAAGGCCATATACCACCATTGTGATAATCACCGGGGTTATTAAATAACGAATAGCGGGGAAGCCAGTCGGCATCTTCAGGTTGAATATAAGGGAAGAAATTAGGAGGAAGGGCTACATCCAATTCACCTCTTTTTTGCATAGCTGCACACTCCTCTTCGATCCACGAAACCATTTCGTCGGCCCTTGAGGGTGATGCCAGTCCGGAGAGAATGGCAATACTGTTGCCAAGCAGGTCGAACCGTTCGCTGCTATAGATTTTATAGGCCCAGAAAGCATAGTAAGGTTTGTGCTTTACAACAAGGCCCTCTTGTGTATGACGGTGTGTCGTTTCACTTGAAATGGTAAACCTGCCCATTTCCTCACGCACTTTTTCCGCTCTTTCGTGCTTACCCAAAATACGAAGATAGCTGTATACCAATGTATTCACAAAAAGTCCATATCCTGTCATCCATTGTTCATCGCGCCAGTCGCTTGTAGGCTGCTGGGCAACAAGGTAACGATCGGATGGGCTTTGATATTCCATCCATAACAACGATTTTTCGACAGCTTCGTGAAGGAAATCTGTTTCACCGGTCACTTTTCTGAAAATGCCAACACCCAACAGAAACAAGGGAGTGGTATCACTTGCCCCACGGTCCTCTTTTTTGTGTACTAGCGAAGTAATATGACCATGTGTGGTCTGATTTTTTGCCAGCGTTTCCAACACTTTCCGAATGCTTTCCAGTAGTTTTTTATTACCCGAAACGGCAATTCCCAGAATGGAGAACATTAAATCCCGCGTGTAAGGCTCCGGGTAACCCCAACCCGCAGTTCTTGGTAATCCCAGGAATGGACCATGGGCATTGTGAAGCAGCACTTCAATGGCAGCTTTCGTTGCCTCTTCAATCTCTTTCTTATCTTCTGTTTTCATCTGTATATAATTTGTTTTTTAAAGGACAGATGGAATTCGTCCCGATAAATCGGGGTTCATTTCATGATGTTTGTCTAAAAATGGTTATAAGCAGAAAGTCCGGAGACGGAAGAAAGAAGAAAAGCATCGGACTTCCGTCTTCTGACCTCGGCCTTCTTACTTACCATCTTCGGACTTCCGTCTTCTGACTTAGGGCTTTTACTTTATTCCCAATTTATCTTGTACGATCTGGACAAAACGTTTGGCAACAACGCGGTAATCAAAATTCTCTACAACGCGTTCCCTTCCTGCCTTGCCCATTTTCTCGCGCAATGCTTTATCATTCATCAAAACCTGCATATATTTTGCAATATCCGGAACATCTGCCCGGTAATCGACTGTGCGTGGAACATCAAATACGACCTTATGATGAGGTTCAAATCCCGATTCGGTTCCAAGTGTAACTTCATTGACAACAATTTTCCGGGCAACTCCTGCCAAAAATGCGGTTTCTCCATGAATAAGCGTATCGAGCATTCCCATGGCTTTAATGCTTAAAACCGGTTTTCCACATGCACCTGCTTCGACTTGTGGCATTCCAAATCCCTCAAGACGCGAAGGGGCAGCATAGATATCGCATGCGCCGACGAGGTATGGCATGAAACTTCGTGAAATGGTGTTGGTTTCGAAGATGACATTTTTATCAATACCCAAATCTTTAGCCAATTGCAAATCAATCAGGTTTTGATCTTTGGTTCGCTGCTGAGGCCAGACTTTGCAAACGTATTTCCATTCGGGTACCTGCTCATTAATAATAGCCAGAGCTTGCATCACCTCTTCCCCGCCTTTTGAGGCGGCATCGCCACCAACGGTGAGTATCATTAACTGATCGGGTGTAATACCTAATGCATTACGGACGGCCAGTATTTTTGGGTCATCCTTACTGTATGGCGTAAAAGTATCTGTATCGCAACCAACAGGTAAAACGACTATTTTATCCCCGCTAATCCCGTCACGGACGTACATCTCCTTTACCCAGTTGGAAGTTACCAAAATGAGGGGAAGTGCATTCAAAACGTCCTGATAGTTCGCAATATAACCATCAGCTACGAGCCATGGAACCGGTTGTACCCCGAACTTTTGCGGGTTAAGTATCAAATTTGGCGTATAGCCCCAATATCCTATTCCAACGGCGACATCTGGCTTAAACCAGCGGTAGTACCACTCTTTTTCCTGTGCTGATTCATAGTTAACAGCATGAACATCAACACCCATTTCAAGAAGTCCCCTATAAAGAAGATCACCCTGCGTTGCCAATCCTCCGGGTGAAGGAGGATAATCATACATTACTAAAACTTTCATAATTTAAAACTATTTAAAAGCGAATCGTTAATGGTTAAGGGTTAATTGCAAATATTGAATCATTTACGGATGATTAACTATTATTTGCAAGCCATCTTTTAGCATCATATGGATCTGTAAATTGCCAGAATGCCTCTGAACGAGGTGTAGTTTCAGCCTCCCAGCTATCTTCCTTAAACCCGTAGGTTTCTGTCATGATGCTGTATTTCCGCAACCAAATGCGTTTCGTAAGCAGTCGACAAATATTTGCATTCTCCACGGGCAAGGGGAAATATTTTTTATTTCCGTCGTCATATGCAAAAGTCCATAGTTCGCCCGCAGAAATTTCACCAGCCTGCCAAAGCTTAATTACAGCGTTGCTTACTTCCTCGTGCCTGATATGCCGTGTATATTCGCCTGAAGGATTATGTGTTAGGATAAGGTCGAAATGCTTCGATGGCAATAACTCAAGTATTGCTTTCTCAACGTCTGCCTCATCCAATGGCTTTTGATATGGTCCATCATCCATGTCGCCCATAATCCCATCAGCTTTATAAATTTGCAGCGCTTTATAAAACTTTGTCGAACGATCGGCATCGCTTTTCCGGCTCAGACAAACTACATACCAATTCCATGACGGATGGCTAAGAATGGTCCCGCCGGCCCACAATGTTTCATCATCGGGGTGCGCTACAATTATGGCGACGTTTTTTGAGTTTTCACCTTCAATTGCATCAGACTTTAGAGGAAATATATTCATTTAAAATGTTCTTTTACGAAAGTAGTCCTCTGAATTTCAGTCATTTTATCAGTTGGCTTTACTTCAATTTTTATTTTATCAAATAGATGGTTATCCTTTAAAACATTTAGTAATTCGCTTTTGGCTTCTGTTGGCCCGAATAGAATAACTTCGTCATTCTCCAAAATTGCATCACCAAGTTTCCTGTAATAAGATGAAAGCTGACGTTGCTCTTTGTTCAGACTATGACTTTCGTCTTTGTATACAACTTGTTCATCTCCATCAACTTCAGGTACTGATTCAATCGAATTTATTTCAACTTCACCATTTGATAATTTTGTCAGATAAGCGATTGAATGATCCATCCAAATGCCCAATTGTTTTGTGGTTTTCATTTTATTCGTGTTTAATGTTTGTACTTCTCTATTGTTAATCTTGCCATCAGGTAACTTACTGTTGACTCTGCTCCCTGGTTAAGGTTTACATGAGTTTCCTCCAGCCCGTCGTAACACCCTCCAGTACAAGGATTATAAACTATTTGGTGTAAGCGGTTATTGCCCAGAAACCAATCGAATGCTATTTCCATTTTTTTCCGGTAATCTTCGTCTACAAATACATCGTAGAATTTACTTAATGTCATAATGGTGTAAGCCACATCGATGGGTTGCTCGCCAAAATGGCCAGCTTCCTGCCCCTTGACAAACCATTTTTTATTCGAAATAACTTCAATTCCGTTCTCATTAAAAATATGCGACAACAGAAAATTGAACGAGTTCAGGGCAATATCTTTATAAATGGTTTCACCGGTCAACAACCAGGCATACAACATGGCTTCAGGCATTGTACTGTTGGCATAGGTAAGATAACCCTCAAACCATTCCCACTCTTTGCTCGATTCCTGTTCATACATTTCGACCAAACGATGGGCAAAAGTCTTTATCAATAATAGATTCTCGGGTGACTTGATGGCACGATAATAATAATATAAACCCTTTATAGCGAATGACATAGCCCTCGGAGAATGAATCAATTCCAAACCACTCAACGATTTTACAATGATCCGGTCAGCCTCTAACACAATTTTTGTGGGCAATAAATCAATTAATGACAGTAAATAACCCAGGGCCCAAATAGCCCGGCCATTTGAATCTTCTAAATTGACTGCTTTATTTTGATCAGTAAATTTGCAGTTCTTATCTACATAGTTTAAAAAACCACCATCCGGTTGCTGGCAAAATTTTATAAAACTGAGGTATTTTTGTACGTAATAAAGCGTCCTTTCATCACCAGTCAGTTTATAATACATACAGCAGGCGACCAAGGCTCTCGCATTGTCATCCAGCGTATAGCCAGTACTTTCATCAGGTTGATTGATCCTTGAAAACTGAATGATACCAGTATTGGTTGTCATTAATTTCAGGTGACTCAAGTTAATATGCGGAAGGTTATACCGAAGGTTAACTTTATTGCCGCCTACATGGCTAAAAAGCGTTGCGTGCGCAACTGCCGAATTTTCCCATGCAGTAGAAACAACTTTCTGCAAGGTATTAGATATGAGCGTACTTCTCAACTGATCATCGTTTAACAACCGATTAACCCCAGCAGCTAATTGTGGCGAGTTACGGAAATCGAAAATTATTCCGGTATCGGGCGTCAATACTTCTTTTGCATGAGGAATGGGTGTTGAAATAATGGGACAACCACAGCTCATGGCATAAGCGAAAGTACCACTTACCGCCTGATTCGGATCGTTTGTCGTGAACAAATAGATATCTGTCAGCTGCAAATACTCAAGTAATTCAGGCAATGCCAGGTATTTATTAATAAACCGCACATGATCTTCAAGACCGAAATCAATTACTCTTTGCTGAAGCATCTCCCTGTATTTCTCTCCATCAGTTTTCACAACTTCGGGATGAGTTTTACCTATTACAAGAAATATTACTTCAGGGTTCTGCTCTACAATAGCAGGTAAAGCGTCTATTGTCGTTTCGATACTTTTCCCTGAACTTAATAAACCGAAGGTTGTTAGAACTTTACGATTCTTCAGATCATATTTTAATTTCAGGAATTTTTCACTCAGGTGTTGTACCAAATGGGTACCGTGCGCAATCACAGATATTTTTTCCTGTGGCACACCATAATCATTGATTAAAATATCGGCGGATGTGTGGGTCATTACAATAATCGACTCACAAACAGCCACAATACTTTTCACTTTTGCTTTTAACAGCTCGTCAGGACGAGGCAGAACCGTATGAAATACAGTTGCAATTGGCTTTTTCAGATCGCATAAAAACTGTAGAAATGCTTGTTCCTGTTTGCAATAAAAGCCAAACTCGTGTTGAATCAAGACGAGTTTTATACGATTGTTTTTATTAATTTTTACTGCGAGTTTTTCGTATTCGGCAGCAATTGATGTCTTAAGCGTATATTTCACTTCTCCGGGATAGGAATAATTTGTGTCACCCGATTCGAGGGCACAAACCTTTATCGACAAAGAGGAACTGAATTTATTATTGAGGGCCTCTATTAAATCCTGCGAATAGGTTGCAATACCACATTCGCGGGGTGGATAGGATGTAATAAACAAGATTTCGGCCAAATCTTTGACCGATCCGGAAATCGAATTTTGTTTGCTAATCAATGAATTAATTTCCTCTTGGTTAACATCAACCAGGCCAAACGACTCTTGGTAATGATCTTCACCATTATTACAAGTATTTGAGACTGTCTTATTTTTCATTATATGGAGTATTAATTATATTATTTGTCAATAAAATAAACACATTCACCTTTTTCATTCTTGTTTGTGTTTTAACCGTCGAAGGCGAAATGGTCTTATCTTGATGAGGGGAGGCATGGTATCACCTAATAATAACCCCCATGGTTTTAAGGATTCGATATGATCGAAAATAAGTTTTACGATGGCAAGAAGCGGAATGGAAAGAAACATACCCGATATTCCCCAAATGGCATTTCCCACAAAAACTACTATTATTGAAAAAAGTGCATTGATTTTCACTTTTGATGCAACGATATAAGGCACAATATAGTTATTGTCAATCAATTGAATGATATAATAACCTACCAGAACATATAAAGGGCTCCAGGCAGATGAATTTGTGGCGAGTGCAACCATCATCGGTAAAGCGACAGCCACAAGTCCGCCAATGTATGGAATCACATTGAGTAAAGCGCCTATAACACCCAGCAGAATCGCGTAGTCAACTCCGAGTGCCAAAAGAACAGCAATATCCATTCCTGCAACAATAACAGCTTCGATTATCAAACCGGTCAGATATTGTTGAATCGTCGATTTGGTCTGACTCACTATTTCTTTCACCTGACTTTGGTTACTGTCGCTAAAAAGACGGCGAATAACCTCGAGAATGAGCGGCTGGTAATACAAAATCAAAAAAATGTATAGCGGAAGTAAAAACATAATCATCACACCGTTGCCAACAGTAACAAGGGTTTTACCGATGGAGGCAGTGTTGAAATCAAGAAGTTCACTTACGCTTTTCGTAATCCATTCATGGATTTTGGTCGGGTCTATTTCGAGGTAACCAGCTGCTTCGCTAATAGTTTGGTTAAGAATATCGGTAAATCTATCTACAAGTATTGGCCATGATTCAGTAAATCGGCTCGCCTGTGTAAACAATAGGGCAACAAGTGCTGCAAGTATTATTGTGGTCAATAATAGTGCAATAACAATTGATAATATGCGATTTACTCTTAAACGAACAAAAAAATTAACAACCGGATGGAGTACAATGGCAAAAATAATTGCGAAAACCAGCGGAACAATTATTCCCTGAGCGATGTACAATATCGCCACGAACGCAATTAAACCGATCAGGAAAATGGATGTTTTTGCGTAAAAGGGTAATTTTAATTCTTGATCCATCGGAACCTTTTAGAATTCGTTACTTTTTCTGCGGAGAATATGTTGATAAATATACTGCCCGATTGATTTAATCGCGTCAGGATTTTGACTGACAACATTTGTGACACCTAATTGCAAAACAGTGCCAAGAAGCTTTCGGAATAAGTTTCCCGATGCACCAATTGTCACAATTTTTCGTGACAAATAACCTGTTAATAAACCTGTTGCTGTGCCTAAAATACTATCTGTCAAATGAGGTGACTTAGTAATTTCGTATATTGTATTCCTGAGAAGGTTAATTGGCTTAAGGCTCTCGAAAGTAATGTAAAATTGCTCTTTTAATAGCTGCTCATCAATGGCTTGCTCAACTTTTAATCGTTGAATTGCATTTTTTAATTCGATAACAGAAGTAATATTTTCCATGTGATTTTATTTAAGCACCTGTTTAACGAAATTATCACCGACAACCCTTTTAATCCATTTATGCATAAAAAGATGTATGAAAATTCCTGTAATACCATAAAAAGCGGCGACTACAAAGAATCCAAAATAAATTGTGCCAAGAATTTCACCGAGCCAGAGTGCTACTCCCAAACTGCAAAAAAACAAAAACGATACATAAAAGACTGCAATAATGGAATTTGGCACGAATGAAGAAACAACTTCCGACGTTTTGTCAAGCGCCTTAAGTTTTATCAACTCAAAGCTTGTTTTGCCGTATTCTGTAGTTCGCTCGATCAGTGATTCAATAATATTTGCATTCTCTTCCATGGCTTCAGTCTTGATGATAATTATATAAAAAACAGGGTTTTAATTTTGCGATAGTTCTAAGACCCCGCTTGCAATCGTTAAAAGGAGTACAGTATCCTCCATAGAGGTAAGGCTGTACTTTGTATTTTCGTGAAGTGTAAGTAATTGACCTTTGTCAAGAATTACAGACTCTTTTGGGGTTTGAAAAATCGCTTGTCCCTCAAGTATTTGGAAGGTTATTGAATCATTCGATTGGAAAGATTCAATTTCTGTCCCCTCGTGCATCGCAGTAAGTATAATCTGCTTATTGGGCGTTTTTAAAAGTATCATTGCATTAAGTTCTCCATTCACCCAGCTTGGTTTATGCTTCATCGAATCGACCAATGTTGGTAAATCGAACATGAGTAATGAAGGACTGCATGATAAATTATCCTTTTGCAAAAGATAGTTGGCTTTAAAAGTTACTTTTCCCATGATGCTATTTTTATTCCATTTTGAATTATTGAGCCTGCTCCAAAAACCGCTGCACTAATTATTACAAACGAAATTTCGGAGCAGACACAATACTTAAATTATTTTACGAACAGTTCAACGCTGAGCAGTTTTTGCTTCTTTTTCAGCCTGGTCTAATTTATCTTTACCTTTTTGAGCAAAAGCAGTAACATCTTCTTTTACCTGTTCAAATTTTTCAGATACATTATCAACATATTCATTGAATTTTTCTTTCAATCCATCTGCATAATTTTCGCCTTTTTTCAATATTCTTCTTCTGGTACGCGAACCTTTAGCTGGGGCAAATAAAATTCCTACTAATGCACCAGCAGTGACGCCAGCTAAAACTCCTAATAATACTTTTCCTGCACTCATAACTTTTATTTTTATAGTGATTAAATAATTACAATATACAAAGGTTGGTTTCTTATTGATGATATGTGTTACATAATTACCCAAAAGAGTTACATCATTCACACATTGCAACGTCAGCTTCGTCGGTTGGATTATTGCGCTGTAAAAGGGGATTAAAGATCACCCGGGATCTTTGAACTGAATTTATTTTCAACCGTTAAGGCTGTAAGTATTTGTCCAAGTGCATCCAGATCACGATTAAATTCGCGTTTATAGATATTCCATTCGTTTTTATCTCCGGTGTAAACTACCATCTTTTTCTTCATCTCCAAATTTACATTTTCAAGGTCATTCAACTTTTCTTTGTAAACCGGATCTGGTAGTTTTCCACGCCGTTGCATTTTTACTTTTAATTCAGCAATACGGATATCGTTGTCCCTGATTTTGAAATCAGATGATTTTTTAAATATTTTCCAATCCTGCATATTTACTGCATTCTTTAAGGCTTCAGATACTACTGTTGATGCTTTGGGGGTTAATTCCAAATTGGCAAGCGGTGCATTCGTCAATTCATAACCAAGCCTGCGAGCCTCAGACTGGCACCCGGATAGGATTGTTACTGTCGTTAGTGCTGCCAGGGCAAGGATAACTATTACATTTTTCATCTTTAGTTGTTTTGATTTTATTGTGTGGCCGAAATAGTATTTCGACAAATACCTATTAAAAGAAATCATCAATAGATAGAAGCATCCTAAAATGCTGCAATAATCTTTTTCAACTCTTCCTTTGTTTTGCCAAGTCTGATTCGAAGTTTTCTAAACATCTCATCTTTCTCACCTTCTTCAAATATCAGATCATTTTCTGTGAGGATTGCAAATTTCTGAATAAGCTCACTTTTTTGCTTATCCCACCCTCTATTTAATTCCGTTGTGCTCATATTCTTTATTCTAATAATGAAGTAATTTTCATACTACAAAATTGCAGTTCTTGAAGCCTGAAAGCGTTACACAATTGCAGATGATTTTTACAACATTCACACATTAGGCGCTCTTTATCGTTTTTATTTGCTGTTTATTGAAAATTCTAAGACTCGTCCTTTGTTGTACGAACCAGGCTAATGCCCGAAATGAAGAATAAAAGACCGAGTATGCCATAAATGATAAGTGCCTTAGTATCACCCGAGCCATTTGATGAATTAACAAATAATATGGCGGCATAAATTAATCCACCTATTCCAAGCAGCGTAAGTAACGCACCAAAGATTCTCTTGAGATTCATAATTTCAATTTTTAAATATGGACATTCATCAGGTAGCTAAAAAGGCCAAAGACTTTTAGAAGCCATATAATAAGGGCAATCACTACCACAAGGTTGAAAATTCTTTTGATTTTGTGATCCATGGGGATGAATGTATTGATAATCCATAAAAGGACTCCAACAACTATAATTGCAATTAAAATGTCTAATAGTGCCATATAAATGATTTTTAATTTTGACTCAAAGGTAACCCCTTCTCTTCCTGCATATGTTACACAATTGGGGGAAATACTTACATCATTCACACATTATATTATGCCCTTAACCCTTCGAGGGTCTACGACCACTCGAAGGGTTAAGGGCATAATACAATTCCGTTCATTTCCAGATCTTAAATTTCAGCTGGAATTTCTTCTTTTGTATGAGCGAACGCCAGTCAACAAATAAAAGGATGCAGATTAGAAATAATCCCACCGATAAACTCATAATTGACTTCCAGGATAATGCTTCTCCCAATATACTTTGAGTGTGTTCTGCTGCATATTTGCCAATATTTACTGTAATTGCATCACTCGTAAATTTACCAATAAAAAAAGCGGGAATTATGTATAATGGTTTTATTTTCGCCATACCAGCGGCAAGAAACAGCGGAGTAGTGGGAAGAGGCAACAAAGAGTAAGCAATAATTAGCACCTGGCTTTTCCATCCTTTCTCTTTCATTTTTTTCCCAAGAAATTCGACATCTTCTGTCTTTGACTGTTTGAAAATTCTCCCTGCCAATAACGGTATGTATAAAGTAAGGATATACCTTCCTAAAATTGATCCGGCAACACCTATAGTGATAACACCCCAAATATTTAAGTCGAACATGATCTGCAAAAAAATCATGATTGTAAAAGCTGGAGGAAAAGGAACAGGTACGACGTCAAAAAAGAATGAACCGACGAATACCAATAAATAGTGCCACCACATATTCGTTACAAGCTAATTAATGAGGGAAAGAAATGTAAATAATCAAAATGACAAAGTAAATATTGACATTTTTACGATTTGAAAGTATTACGAACATGGTATTCTATTTTTCAGTCAGCTGCATATACACCAGAACTACCGCGGCAACTGACATAAGAGCAAGGGCCGCGAATCCAAGGATATTCGATATTTTCCCGTTCGTATGTTTGCCCATTATTTTTTTGTTGTTCGAGATGTGAAGAATAATGACAATCAAAATCGGGGCTGTCAATCCATAAAGAATGGCTGAATATATAAGCGCTTTAATTGGAGACAATCCCATATAATTGAGTGCCAATCCCAGGATCAGCGAAATGGCAATAATGATATAAAACGCTTTAGCCTGGTGGAATTTTTTGTCGAGTCCTTGTGTCCAGCCAAATGTTTCGGTGAAGATGTACGAAAGCGAACCGCTTAAAACGGGAATGGCTAAAAATCCGGTGCCGATTACTCCCACAGCAAAGAGTAAATAGGCAAAATTCCCCGCAAGCGGTTTCAATGCCTGGGCAGCCTGTTCTACGGTATCAATCTGATGAATGCCGCCATTAAACAACACCGATCCGGTTGTAAGAATCAGAAAGAACATGACAACATTTGAAAATAACATTCCAAAATCGACATCTTTTTTCATTTCATCAATGACTCTTTTATTAACCACTAAGTGTTTTTGCTTTTTATCTTCGACTTCCATGTTCGCCTGCCAAAAAAAAAGATAGGGCGAAATGGTTGTTCCAAGGATGGCTACAAGAATACTGATAAAGTCTTTGTCGAATTTGATGGTTGGTATAAATGTGGCTTTTAGTACCGCAACCCAATCTTGTTTGTATAAAAACGGAACAATCAGGTAAACCAAAAGTACCAGGCACAGATATTTCAGAACAGATGAAATTTTCCGATAAGGCAAATAGATAATCGAAACCAAAAGCAGAACGGTGAAACCGATACAGAAAAATGTTGCGTGAATTGAAGGAAATAGCAAATTGCCAACGGCTCCCATTCCGGCAATGTCGGCACCAATATTCATAACAATAGCTGGAAAGCTAAACAACAACATCAAATACAAAACAGGTTTTGAATAGTTAGCTTTAATTGTTCCTGCCAGGCCATGCGAAGTAACCAGACCTATTCGTGCACACATTTCCTGGATGGAAGCCATCAGTGGAAATGTAATCAAAGCAGTCCAAAGTGTTGAAAATCCGTAGGCAGCTCCTGCCTGCGAGTACGTTGCGATACCTGATGGATCGTCATCACTGGCACCTGTGACAAGTCCGGGTCCCAGGATCTTAAAAAACCGTACAAATTTATTAGTAGATGGTTTTGTCGCTTTCATTGTGTTTAACAACTGATTGTTTGGGTTGAAATTAGCAACTGACTATTGAGCGACATGCACTTATGTTTTAGCGGAATTTGTTATAAATTCAGACTAAGTGATCTAAACAGATTTTTTGCCTGTAACCATCACAACAATACCACCAACAAGTAATACGACGCCTACGATTGGTGACCACTGAACAGGATGATTCTTTTCAGCGTTAATTTTTATCACTCCTAAGTCAACAACTTTTTCAGTTGTTACATAATTGAACCCTGTGTAAATAATCATAATTGCCCCGATTATAATAAGGACAATTCCTAATGGTTTTGCTGACATGAATTTGTGTTTTTAAATGTGATTGAGCGCTTTTTTGTGAAGAATTGATTTATAAAAACAACCTGTTGGTGTTACCACCAACAGGAGCTGATTAAAAAAAAGCAAAAGTTTTTATAGTACTCTATTTCCCTGGATAACCCGGAGCAATACTGCAACAATAGCAATAACAAGCAAAATGTGAATGATGCCGCCGGTACCATAACCAACAAATCCAATGAGCCATGCAATAATTAATATGACGGCAACGAGGTAAAGTAAATTTCCCATGATAATTAATTTTTATAAGTAATTATATTCTAATAATAAATAATTCGTTTGTATCTCAAGGATCAGATCAGGAGAAGGATCAGAATTATTATGAGCAATCCGCCACCACCCATGAAATAGACAGTTCCGCCACTATGACCACCATAATAATCACTTCCTCCGCGACTTTCATGACGCCTTCCACCGCGTCTCTCGTGATATCTTCCGCGTCCATCCTGATCATTTTTGATCGTGCGAACTTCTTTCCTCAGTTCTTTCTTTTCTGAACGGCTCAATGTTGAAAGATCCATTGCCTTGATTTCATTTAATCTGGCAAGATCTGCATTGTCTTTAGCTGCTTCATCCGATGCAATTGCAGCGACAGATACAGTCTTCGTTTCTGTTGCAGCATTTGATTGAGCTGGGATAAATGACAATAACATGAATGTTGCCACTATATAAAAGGTTAATCTCATCATTTTAAAAATTCTGTTTGTGAATATGTTTTAATGATGGCAAATATCATCACCTTTAACCCTAAAAGCATTACAAAATTCCGGCAATAAGTTACATCATTCACACATGCATTTCGAAGGAGTAACAGATAATCGCATCTTAAAAAGAAGCAGAATTGTATAAAGCAAAAGAGGCTAACCTTTCGGCAGCCTCTTTAAAAATCTTGAATTACTGAAACTTTATTATGGACGGGTAACCGTATTCATCTGAAGATTAACAGCAGTTTGAGCTAACATTCTACCATTGATGGTTGCACCAGTTTGCATATTAATAGCAGTTTGGCATAAAATATTTCCTTCAAAATGACTGGTCGTACCTAAGGTAACGGCACCAGATGTCTGCCAGAAAATATTTTTAGCTTGTGCTCCACCTGCCAGTGTAATTTTTACAGAAGAGCTCACATTAAGAGTTCCGGCAACCTGGAATATCCAAACGTCGGTAGAACTACCCGAAATTGTAATATTTGTTGGAATAGCAACCGCAGTCGTAAATTTGTAAAGACCAGCAGTAAGTGTTTTTCCACCGATATTTCCAGCACCCAGATTCAAAAAATTAGGATTTGAACGTCCGGCTGCATCAGTGTACGCGGTTTGCATGTTTCCTACGGCTGTAGTTAACCTGGTTGCGTTGGTAACCCTGCAGGGAAGTGGTCCGGCAGCATTGACACTATAAATTGTACCTGAGACTTCTGCACATGAAACTAAAATAGCGGCACCAGTGATAGGGCTTGTACCGATATCTCCGGTAATTGCAGATTTAAAGACATTGGTAATTCCTGATTTTGAAAGAATCACAAAATCGCCGGCAATGCCAAGATTTACTGCCTTCAAAGACCCACTGGTTGTTTGATGACTACCTGAATGTTCAGTTTTAGTCTTATCGTCAGATATATGACCTGACTTCTCCGTTAATGATGAAGCTCCATTGGCCAAATCTTTACTACAACCCGACATTAAAACAACCATTAGCATTGCCATGATTGGTGATACTCTTCTTAGTGTCATTAATTTTATCTTTATATTTTATGACTTCATTGTCACGAAACAAAAGTGATATTTTCCGTTTCTAAAAAGTTACAAAATTCAGGTAATAAATTGTAAAATTCACACTAATATTTTTACATGCACTTTAAGTTGAAACACAAAAAACGTTGCATATATCTGATGATTATATATTTAATCCAACATAAAACAACAAAGATAAACCAACACTCAGTAAATATATTTTACACAACCACAATCTAACAAAATTAGTTCAGTGTCCTTGCTATTCAAAAAAGAGACGAGAACTATCAGCAAAGCAAAAGAGGCTAACCTTTCGGCAGCCTCTTTGCAATTTTTAAACTTTGAATTATATTATGGTTTTACAACAGTATTCATCTGAAGAGTTACTGCTGTTTGAGCAAGCATTCTACCGTTGATGGTAGCACCTGTCTGCATATTAATACCTGTTTGTCCTAAAATGTTTCCTTCGAAATGACTGGTTGTACCTAAGGTAACAGCACCAGATGTCTGCCAGAAAATATTTTTTGCCTGTGCACCACCAGCAAGGGTAATTCTCACGGCTGAACTCATTTTAAGTGTTCCGGCAATTTGGAAGATCCAAACATCAGTAGAACTACCTGAAATTGTTACGTTTGTTGGGATTACAACTGCAGTTGTAAATTTGTAAAGACCAGCAGTAAGTGTTTTGCCACCGATATTTCCAGCGCCTAAATTCAAGAAATTAGGATTTGAACGGCCAGCGGCATCAGTATATGCAGTTTGCATATTGCTTACAGCAGTCGTCAGTTTCGAAGCATTCGTAACCCGGCAAGGAAGTGGTCCAGCTGCATCGACTGTATAAATGGTACCGGTTACTTCTGCGCATTTTAATAAAATAGCTGAACCAGAGATTGGACTTGAACCAATGTTTCCTGTAACGGCAGATTTATAAACATCCGTAATTCCGGTTTTAGAGAGAATCACAAAATCGCCGGCAACACCAAGATTTACTACTTTTAAGGCTCCGCCTTTTGTTTCATGTTTACCTGATTTCAAGGCTAAATCAGCCGATGATGCAGTTAGGGAAGAGTTGTTATCAAGTTCTTTACTACAACCTGATACTAAAGCAATCAATAGCATTGCTACGATTGGAAGTCCTTTTCTTAGTTTCACTATTTTTATTTCTTATTATTTGTGACTTTATTATCACACCGCAAAGATGAGGGCTTTAATTTGGCCAAATGTTGCAAAACTTTTGAAAATGTTTGCAAAATTCACATGTTTTACACTTTTTATCGCAAACGTAAAATATTTAATCCATCACATTTAGAAAGCGAACAACACCTTGGAGTTGATGAAAACCCTTCGAGGGATCTATCGACCGCTCGAAGGGTTTTCATCAGCTCGATGGGTTTTCATCAGCTCGATGGGATTAAAAAAGCAAAGGAGGCTAACCTTGCGGCAGCCTCCTCTGTATTTTTGATTCCTTTTAATTACTTATGGTTGTGTAACCGCATTTTTGTCAAGAATGACTGCAGTCTGTGCAAGGGCTCTGCCATTCATAGAAGCGCCTGCTTGCAATGTAATACCAGTCTTCGACAATATAACACCTTCAAAGTGAGCAGATGTTCCTAAAGTAACCTGACCGGCAACCTGCCAGAAAATATTTTTAGCCTGAGCACCTCCGGTTAATGTAATATTCACAGCATTGCTCATAAGAAGATTTCCGGCAATCTGGAAGATCCATACATCATTTGCACCACCCGAAATGACAACATCTGATGGCATAGTAACCGTGTTTGTCCATTTATAAAGACCGGCAGTAAGCGTTTTTCCGCCAATATTTCCGGTACCTAATTCGGTGAAATCAGGAGTTGGACGTCCGGCAGCATCGTTGTAAGCTGTAACCATATTGTTGACAGCTGTTGTCAGGTTAATAGGAGTCGGAGCAACCATGTCAGCTGCAAATATTTTTCCTACTACCTGTGAAGAAGTTGCATATCCTGTTGCATTTGTCAACGCAAACCCTGTCATATAAGATGTCGCGGCTGGACTCAAACCCATGTCACCCGTTATTGCAGAAGTCGCAATGTTAGTGATTGCTGATTTAGCTAAAATCACATAATTACCTGCAGCTCCAAGATTAACAGCTCCCAAACCCTGTGTTGCAACACTTCCGGTTGTGAAATTCCATACAGTACTAACTGCAATTGGATTACCTGCCAAATCTTTAGCGCCGGTAGTGATCGTTCCTGTATAAACAGTGTTGGCTACAAGACTACTTGCTGGAGTAAATGTAGCTGTCGTACCCAAATAAGTAACGGCACCAGCGACAACGGTTGTTCCTTGTTTTACTGTAACAGTAGTAGCGTTAATCGTTAGAGGATTCATTGCCTCACTAAATGTAATAACAGCATTGCTGTTAAGGGCAACTAAAGTGGCATTGTCAGCTGGAACAACCGAAAGAACGGTTGGTGCAATAACATCAACTCCGCTTCCGGCAGTTGTAAAGCTGCAGCTAAAATTGTCTTTCATTTCAATCCCCTTTTCGTTTTTAACTTTTTTGGAGATTGTGATCGTATAAACTGAACCTTCTAACAGACTGACTGCTGGTATAAATGTAGCTGTTTTTCCCAAATACGATACTGAACCTTTCACGATTGTTTTTCCTTGTTTTAAGGTAAACGTTGTTAGGTCGACCGTAGATGACTGCATTACATCACTGAATGTAACAGAAGGTCGAATAGTAACAGCTACCGAAATGGCGTTTTTTAAAGGAATAACTGAAAGAACAGTAGGTTCATCTCCACGATGATGTTTACCGGTCTTAAATTTCCAGGAATGCTCACTTTCATCCTTATTGCCATCTTTTGTGCTGCTCATATGACCACTTTTAATTGTTGCGGTATACTCCTTATCAGGTTCCAAGTCAGCCGAGGGTGTAAAAGTTGTGGTTGATCCTGAACATTTTGAAGTTCCGGCAACAGGAGTGGTTCCCTGCATTAAGGTAATTTTGGATTCTGATAAATCTGATGATTTCAGTCCACTGTTTAATGTTACAGAGATTTCCGGATCGATAGCAACAGCATTTGCAAGATCAGCAGGAAATGTTTCCGCAATTCCGGCATTAACCGGCAAAAGGACTACAGAAGGATCATTCACAACATCCTTTGAACATCCGGTGACCAAAAAAGCCATTAAAACAAAATATCCCAAACTTTTAAGCACGTTGGGATTGACTTTCATTAAAGAAATTACTTTTCTCATGTTTGTTTCTGAATTATACAATTAATACTAGTTTGAATTTCTAAATTTCCATTTTTAGAAATTCGTTGTGCGCAAAGATATAGCCTTCAAAAAAGCTATAAGTTACAAAATTTTATATATTAATTGTATTATTCACACATTCTAAAGTTTGATTTTCTCATATTAAAAAAGAGGCGATCCTTGCGGACCGCCTCTTTAGTTGTATACAATTACCAAAATTTATTATGGCTTTGTGATCGTATTTTTATCAAGGACAACCGAAGTCTGCGCCAGTGCCCTACCATTCATAGATGCGCCAGCAAGAAATGTAATGCCAGTCTTTGATAAAATAACTCCTTCAAAATGGGAAGTTGTTCCCAAAGATACCTGACCAGCCACCTGCCAGAAAATATTCTTGGCCTGTGCTCCTCCGGTAAGTGTAATTTTTACAGCTGTGGCCATCGTAAGGTTTCCGGCAATTTGGAAAATCCATACATCGTTTGCACCACCCGAAATGGTAACATCGGTAGGCATCGTAACAGTGTTCGTCCATTTATAAAGTCCAGGTGTAAGTGTTTTTCCACCAATATTACCTGTGCCAAGCTCTGAGAAATCAGGTGTTGAACGACCAGCTGCATCATTATAAGCAGTAATCATGTTGTTTACAGCTGTGGTCAGATTGATAGGAGTTGGAGCGACCATATCAGCGGCGTATATTCTTCCGGTAACCTGTGAGGCGGTTGCATAACCGGTTGAATTAATTAATGCAAAACCAGTTGCATACGATGTGGCGGCAGGACTAAGACCCAAATCGCCTGTAATAGCAGATGTTGCAACATTATTGATGGCAGTTTTTGCCAGAATCACATAATTAACTGAAGCCCCAAGATCTACAACTGCCAGTTTTGATTTACCACCACCATCTACTGAATCATCTTTTTTACATCCGGGCATTAATACAACCAATAGCATTGCTAAGATTGGTAACGATTTTTTTAAATTCATATATTTATCATCTAAAATTGTGACTTTATTATCACAGGTCAAAGATGAGGCCTTTCATTTTGGCAGTTGTTGCAAAACTTTTGGGAAATGTTTCATAATTCACACCTCCAGATATATAAAGAAATAATAAACACTTTATACAAAATTTTTAATCATTCCTATTTGGAAAGTGCACCATCCCTTCGAGGGTCTGCCGACCGCTCGAAGGGATGGTTGTAAGCCCCTTCGAGCGGTTGAAAACCCTCGAAGGGGATACGTTAAATAGCCCTCGAAGGGAGAGGTAGTAAGCCCCTTCGAGGGTTTTCAACCGCTCGAAGGGGGTACATTAAACGCAAAAGAGGCTAACCTTTCGGCAGCCTCTTTTACGGTTTTGAAACCCTGAATTATATTATGGTTTTACAACAGTGTTCATCTGAAGAGTTACTGCAGTTTGAGCAAGCATCCTACCGTTGATGGTAGCGCCAGTCTGCATATTAATGGCAGTTTGTCCTAAGATATTTCCTTCGAAGTGACTGGTCGTACCTAAGGTAACGGCACCAGATGCCTGCCAGAAAATGTTTTTTGCCTGTGCACCACCTGTAAGGGTAATTCTTACAGCTGAACTCATTTTAAGTGTTCCGGCGATTTGGAAGATCCAAACATCGGTAGAACTACCTTTAATTGTAATATTTGTTGGGATTACAACTGCGGTTGTAAATTTGTAAAGACCAGCAGTAAGTGTTTTGCCACCGATATTCCCAGCACCTAAATTCAAGAAATTAGGATTTGAACGGCCTGCTGCGTCAGTGTATGCAGTTTGCATGTTACCAACAGCGGTAGTTAACCTCGAAGCATTTGTAATTCTGCAGGGAAGTGGACCTGCTGCATCAACGCTGTAAATCGCACCTGAAACCTCTGCGCAAGTTAATTTGATAGAAGCACCAGTTATTGGACTTGTTCCAATATCTCCAGTAACAGCTGATTTATAAACATCCGTAATTCCTGACTTGGAAAGAATCACAAAATCGCCGGCAACTCCAAGATTTACGGCCTTCAAAGATCCACTTGTTGTTTGATGTTTACCTGATTTCAAGGCCAAATCAGCCGAAGATGCAGTTAGGGAAGAATTATTATCAAGTTCTTTACTACAACCTGATACTAAAGCAATCAATAGCATTGCTACGATTGGAAGTCCTTTTTTTAGTTTCACTATCTTTATTTCTTAATTTGTGACATCATTATCACACCACAAAGATGAGCCCTTTAATTCGCCCAAATGTTGCAAAACTTTCGAAAATATTTGCAAAATTCACACCTTTTACACTTATTTTAACAGACGTAAAATATTCATCAATGCAAACAACGAGTTATTAGACACTGTATATAAATTCTTTAACTACTTATTATTTACATTTACGCTTCCAGATCCAATTTATTTGTGTGTATTGTGTAAAATATTTAATCATCCGTATTGGAAAGGAAACCATCCCTTCGAGGGTCTGCCGACCGCTCGAAGGGATAGTTGTAAGCCCCTTCGAGGGTATGCCGACCGCTCGAAGGGTTTTCAACCGCTCGAAGGGAGAGGTAGTGTAAGCCCCTTCGAGGGTTTTCAACCGCTCGAAGGGGAAACGTTAAAAACAAAAGAGGCTAACCTTTCGGCAGCCTCTTTTGTGAGTATTGATTCCTATTAATATATTATGGCTTTGTAACTGAATTCATTTGAAGCGTTACGGCCGTTTGAGCAAGCATTCTACCATTGATGGTAGCACCTGTCTGCATATTAATACCTGTTTGTCCTAAAATATTTCCTTCGAAATGAGTAGTCGTTCCCAAAGTAACAGCATCGGATACTACCCAGAAAATATTCTTAGCCTGTGCACCTCCTGCAAGCGTAATCCTTACTGCAGAACTCATTTTAAGCGTTCCTGCAACCTGGAAAATCCAAACATCAGTCGGACTACCCGAAATGGTAATATCTGTTGGGATGACAAGTGAAGTCGACCATTTATAAAGACCTGGTGTAAGCGTTTTTCCACCAATATTTCCAGCACCTAAGTTCAGAAAATCAGGCTTAACACGTCCGGCAGCATCGGTATAGGCAGCCTGCATATTCAATACTGCAATACCTAACCTGGTTGCGTTCGTTACCCTGCATGGAAGTGGACCAGCAGCATCAACTGTAAAAATAGTACCAACAACTTCATTGCATTTTACATGTATAGCTGCTCCAGTTATTGGACTTGCTCCAACATCTCCGGTAATCGTAGATTTATAAACATCTGTAACTCCTGTTTTTGAGAGAATGGCGAAATCACCAGCAACTCCAAGATTTACACCTGCCAAAGACCCACTTGTCGAAGGCAACTCAGCGGATTTTTGTACCGCAGATGCATCAGAAGACATTCCGTTAGATCCATTTGAACCCAGATCTTTACTACAACCGGTCACCAAAACAACCAATAGCATTGCTATGATTGGTGATACTTTTTTCAGTTTCATTGATTTTTCTTCTTAGTTTGTGACATTATTATCACGACACAAATATGAGCCAATCAATTAAGCCAAATATTGCATAATTCTGGAAAATACTTGCAAAATTCACACCTTTTACACTTTTCTTTCATTAATGTAAAATATTAATCACCGCAAATATTAAAATTCAATGTGTTGAAAACGTAGCCCTTAATCTATCTATTTTGATATTTACGCTTCTGAATCATACTTAGCAGTTAGTGCCGTGTAAATTAATTATACTTTTATATTTGGAAAGTGAACCATACCTTCGAGGGTCTGCCGACTGCTCGAAGGGATGGTGTAAGCCCCTTCGAGCGGTTGAAAACCCTCGAAGGGGATACGTTAAAAACCCTTCGAGGGATCTATCGACCGCTCGAAGGGTTTTTAACACGCTCGAAGGGTTTTTAACACAAAGGAGGCTAACCTTTCGGCAGCCTCCTTTGTGTTTTGATTTCTTCTGTATCGACAAAAGAAGTATCACACAATTACATCCTTTGCATATACCAGCTCAATTCCTTTTCCATTTTCTTGTACCTGAAAATGTTTGTAATGATTTGTTGCAAACGCACAAAGGCTGTTTCACTTTTCACAACGTAATCGAAAGCCCGGTGATGCATACAGTTGACCGCTACCTCAATTTTATCCTGCGATGAGAGTATTACAACAGGGATATCCTGGTTAAAAGCTTTTATCTTATCCAATGTCTCTATTCCGTTCATCGCGGTGGCTTCTATTCCGTCGAGAAAATAATCAAGGATGATCACATCAGGGTCGTGCGATAAATTAGCCATGCAAAGTTCGCCTGTCGCAAAGGTTTCGATGATAAAATCAGCGCGATCAAGAAAATCAATTTCTAATGATTTTAAAAATACGGCGTCGTCATCGACCAAAAAAAGTTTTATTTTCTCGTTACTCATGATTTTGTTCTTTTAATTCTAATAGCTCTTCTTCTAATTCTTCACAGGCCTGACTACAAACGTTTCCAAGCTGTAAAACCATATCGGTAATTCCTTCTGACTGTTTCTGTGTACTTGCAAATTCCTGAACTTTCTTTGCCATGTTCTCAAAATCGGTACTGATACCCATTATCGAGAATGAAGGGATCATTTTATGAACTGCAGAATACAACAAATGCCAATCTTTGTCCTTATAACTTTGTTTCATTGCACTTATCAATGGTGGGGTTTGTTCCAGGTAAAGTGAAATCATTTCCATCATCAAATTAGGATTCGATTTTGTGCGACGAATTAAATAATCAAGGTCAATACAACGTGATTTCCTGCCCTCCACTATTTCTTCGTTTTCATTATACTTTATAAGCGTTGGTTTTTTAACCAACCCCACTATCTTATTATACAACAACCGCTCGTCGACAGGTTTTGCGATGTAATCATTCATTCCAACGGCCCGGCATTTTGCCAGATCGACCGTTGTTACATCGGCAGTTAAAGCAATGATCGGAATTTTGGATTTCATTTCGTTGCGAATATATTCAGTGGCTTCGAAGCCATTCATTTCGGGCATTTGCAGGTCCATCAAAATAATATCGTACGATTTTTCCTTCAGCTTTTCGATCGCTATTTTCCCATTGGCTGCAATATCGCGTTCGAATCCAAAATCGTCCAACAACGTTTTCATCAGTAATTGGTTGAGTGGAATGTCTTCAGCCACCAATACTTTTATATTTTTTATTTCTGTATCCACTTCCTCTATTTCAACATCTATTTCTGCATTCTCGGTTGTTTTCATAAAACTGAGTATAAAACTAAAAGTAGAGCCCTCGTTAATTACACTCTTTACAACAATACTTCCGCCTTGTGGTTCAACCAATTGTTTTACGATGGCAAGTCCCAAACCGGTTCCGCCGTACAGTCTCGAAGTTCCGCTGGATGCCTGCTGAAAGTTTTCGAAGATCTTTCCTATTTTATCTTCTGGTATTCCGATTCCGGTATCCTTCACCGAAAATTCAATAGAAACCCGCTCTTCATCTTCTTTCAGTAAACGAACACTTACCGTAATTTGTCCTTCGGTTGTAAACTTAACAGCATTACTAACAAGATTCAGAATAATCTGGTGCAGGCGTACGGGGTCGCCAACCAATACTTCAGGAATCCGGTGATCGTATTCTTTTACCAATAAAAGGTTCTTTTCCTGAATTTTTGTCTCAAACAAATGAAGCATGGCCGAAATTGACAATGCCATTTTGAAAGGCGTTTGCTGAAATACCATTTTCCCGGCATCGACCTTTGCCAGATCGAGGATGTCGTTAATCAGTACAATCAGTGCATCCCCGCTCATTTTTATAGCGGTTAAATATTCTTTTTGCTTTGAATTCAGTTCTGTTTTCAGCACCACCTTTGTAAATCCGATGATCGCATTCATTGGCGTACGGATTTCGTGACTCATGTTCGACAAAAATTGCTGTTTCGCTTTTACCGCATTTTCAGCAATTGCAGTGGCGCTTTCAGCCTTCCCTTTTGCTTCCTCTGCAATTAACGTGGCCAGCTCGGCAAACACCTTCGCCTCTATCAATTCTGTTTCAATTC
>Ga0209724_1000188_pt1 | contig 69014 bp, 44 predicted proteins | sample grotaG_FD_184143 | JGI IMG/M metagenome (GOLD analysis project Ga0209724, IMG submission 184143) | Glacier valley bacterial and archeal communities from Borup Fiord, Nunavut, Canada, to study Microbial Dark Matter (Phase II) -... | ecosystem: Environmental > Aquatic > Freshwater > Ice > Glacier ...
CACACTTCATAGTATATTTGGGAGAAGCTCCTAATACTGGCCCAATTTGGGGCTTGCCGAACCCCTGAATTTTCAGGCCAAAGAGCGAGTAACTCCCGGTGTTAAAGCGCAAGCCTGGGCCACCACTCCCCTGAATGATTACTCCTGGCCCACTGACACAACTCCCGCTAATGGTCACTCCGGCGGGAACATTCGGTAACGTCCCGCTAACGTTGACCTGCGCCACCGTTATGTTGATAATCGCGTTACTATTAGCGGGTAAAGCGGCCTGATTTAAAGCCCAAAACAGGGTATCTGCGCCATTACCTGTCCCAACCGAAACTACCAGAACATTACCTGGAGTGGCATGTACTACTGAACTATAGAGCGAATCTGGTACGGCAGCTTTGGTGGCCTTCACCCGGTAATAGTAGGTTGTGCCGGAAGAAACCGGGCTGTCATTATAACTAATGGCGGCCCCGTTAGCAATAGTAGTAAGAGTAGTAAATCCACTCGAAGGGCTGCTTGAACGCTCCACGACATATCCATCGTTAATAGCCGAATAGTCGTTCCAGGTCAAATTAATTTGAGTAGCAGAAGTCGCCCGCGCGTATAACCCTCCCGGCGCATAAGGCGGAGTAAAAACACCGGGTGACACTGATTTTGTTAGTGATGGGCCTATTAGATTATATGACCCTAACCTATAATAATAGGTGCCTTCGGGCAGGTTAGTGTCCTGATAACTGGTACTATTTGCCGCAAGCGTTGCCAGTGGTGAATAGATATTACCCCCATCAGTGGAACGTTCAAGGGTATAACCCTCTTCGTCTGCCACGTCATTCCAATTAAGGTTGATTTTATTAGTCCCTGACAAAGAAGCGGTAAATCCAAGCGGAGCGGCAGGGCGCGGATTAATCGTAATTTGGTAGCCCGTCCCGCTAGGATTATCAGCATCCACCCGAATTCTAATATTGTTAGTAACGTCGGTAAAGGTCTGACCTACCGACCAGGCCGAACCAGTACCGCCGTCAGTTCCTTGCACCCAGGCTGGTTCTACGCGGCCCAGATGCACATCATGAATAACCACCGCATTGCTATAAAGTTTAGTGTCAAAGCCAACTTTGCGGCGGGCCTCGACGGTATAAAAATAGCCACTGGAGCCATAGGGAATCTGGGCCATCAGGTAGCCGTTTGGCCCCGGCAAGTCCGACCTTTCCAGAGTAATTGGAGCGGGAGCACTACCGCTATAGGTATATTTCCGATTAGCCGAAATCCAGCCCAAGTAGTAATCTTTATGGTACATAATAGTCTGTTGCCCTAGACAACCATAGAGTGGGTCACTGAGGTTACTACAAGTCGTCCAGGTAGCACTTAAAACATCCCAGGTATTATCATAAGTTTGTCCGTTATAGGCCGAGTGGGGCAAACCAAAGGAGTGGCCCATTTCGTGCGCGTAAACGGTTTGAGCAGTCCAGCCCCAGGGCGGTTCCCAGGTAGAAGGCCAGGGCTTGGAAAGCCCATCAAGGGTTGCCCACCAACTCCCACCCCAGGCATAACCATCCAGGTCAGAGTTAAAAGCCATATTCACGCCATAATAGTTGCGGAAATCTACCGAAGGATCTGCTAATTTAGTACAATCGCTAAATAACGCCTCCAGGTCAGCACTGCCATTAACATAGTGGGAACGGTCATAGGGTAAATTAAACGGCCCTACCGTGGTCGTGCCATTCAGATTTACCATACCATAGGAGGCTTCATTCCAGTAATAGCTCATCCCTGGATAGTTGGCACTCATCAAACCATTAAAATAGGAATGATCGGGCGGATTATACTTATCGGGATACTGGTCGGGTTGGTCAGGGAAGCGGCAAAGGATATTAATGTAAGCCTTTGAGCCGCTAATTATCTGTTTCTGGAAATTCTCAGGGTTTTTGGAGTCAACCACAATCGCCTCCACCCGCAGGGCCGGGTCAGTTCCTACCTGAGTAATCACGGCAGGCTTCCCGGTAATGGTTACGGTTTTGCGGTTAAGATTAGCTAACCCGCCCGCCGCCTCTAACACTTTCGGGTCAATATTTAAAACAGTGGTTTTTCCAGCTCTATCACTAATCGAAAGGATTTCAACCCCAGTGCCGGAACGAGAGTCGCCCCAATTCACAATAAATGTCCCAGAGATTGTTACCTGATTGGTAGATTGGGCCAGGGCCATCTCGCCACTACTCAGGATTACCACGAAGGCCAGGGCAAAAGTTAACAGACGTTGATACAAAGGGGAAAACAAGAAAGAACCGAAGAACTTGCTGTAACTGTTGATGAGTTTAATCACTCAACCCTCCTTAAAAATATAGTGTCAACTGCTAGATATGGAAGGTACATAAGATACAAAAATACCGCATAAAAATACAGTATTTAAGGTTGCCACGAACATCTTAAACATTAAATTTTATAATTACAAGAGGATATTTCTCCCATGACTACTTTGTAACACTATTGTAAAAGATAGCTGAGTTTAGAGAGGTTTGCTTGAATTTAACCCATAAAAAAATCGCCCCGCCGCCGAAGCAACGAGGCGAAAAGCTTGAATGAAGTTATTGGTTGTTAATCGCCACACACTTCATAGTATATTTAGGAAAAGCTCCTAATACTGGCCCGATTTGGGGCTGACCAAAGCCCTGAATTTTAAGGCCAAAGAGTGAGTAACTCCCGGTGTTAAAGCGCAAGCCTGTACCACCACTCCCTTGAATGGTTACTCCTGGCCCACTGGCACAACTGCCACTAATGGTAACTCCGGCGGGAACATTCGGCAGTGTCCCAGTAACCGTGATTTGATTACCAATAACATTAAAGTTGATGATACTGCCCGACGTAGCCTGAGATAAGGCGGCGGATAAAGTACCAGGGGTATTAACATTACCGTCATCCGTGCCTACCGAAACTACCAGAACGTTACCCGGTGTGGCATGTGCTACCTGACTGTAGGATGACTCCACTAGAGGAGGTCCCGCTTTGGTGGCTTTTACCCGGTAATAATAAGTTGTGCCAGAAGAAACTGAGCTATCGGTATAACTGGTGGGGGCTACACTTGCGACCGTGAAAGATACAAGTGAAGTTGTAAATCCTAGATTAGTAGCACGTTGAATTATGTAACCATCGTTAATCACCGAATAGTTATTCCAGCTCAAACTAATTTGAGTAGCCGAAGTCGCTAGGGTATATAATCCGCCCGGTGTATAGGGTGCAGTAGTGACACTAGCCGAACTGCTGCTAGGCGTGGAGTTGCCCGAACTGTTAAAGGCTATCACCCGATAATAATAAGTACCCTCAGCCAGATTTTGATCGGAATAATTGAGTACGTTTGCCCCAACCCCACTAATTGGAGTCCAGTTACTATTATCAGGTGAACGCTGAATTTTATAGCCACCCTCACCAGTAACATCTCCCCAGCTTAGATCAATCTGGTTTGTGCCATTCAAGTTTGCCACTAAACTGGTCGGTATGTCTGGAATCGTGGTTGTGTTTACTGGTCCGGCTTTGACTGAATCCCCTAGAATGTTATAAGCCCATACTCGGTAATAACGGGTGCTACCTGGGGACAGACCTGTATTGGAATAGCTGGTAATATTTGCACCGAGAGTAGTTAATAATGAGTAATTGGTTCCACCATCGCTGGAACTCTCGATCTTATAGCCATCCTCGCTGACAACATCATTCCAGCTTAAATTAATCTGGTTTGTGCTGCTCGAGGTTGCCACAAAATTGGGGGGTGCGCTTGGAGGGGCCGGGTTAATCGTAATGGTAAAGCCAGAGGCGGTGGCGGCCTCAACTCTGACTTTTACGTTATTGGTGGCATCGGTAAAGGTCATACCCGGTAGCCACTGTGCGCCACTAGATCCATTTGTACCTTGAACCCAGGCTGGTTGAGGGTCCCTTACAGGTTCTATCTCATGGATAATTACGGCATTAGCCGCAAGTTTTGTATCATACCCCACCCGGCGACGAGCCTCGACGGTATAAAAATAGCCATTCGAGCCATAGGGAATCGAAACCATTTTATAATTACCCGTAACTGGTAAATCCGACTGTTCCAGAGTTATAGTTTTGGGGGCAGTGCCGCTATAGGTAAATTTCTGGTTAGCCGGAATCCACCCCAAAATGTCTTTGTAATCAATATTGGTTTGCTGTCCCAAACAGCCATAGGTAGGGTCGGTGGCGCGGCTACAATCACCGGTGTAACTCATTACATCCCAATAGTTATTATAGGGTGAGTTGGCTCCGTTGAATTTGGAATGCCGCAACCCAAAGGAGTGACCCATCTCATGAGCAACAATGGTTTGGGCGGCCCAACCCCAGGGCGGTAGCCAGGTAGCGGGCCAGGATTTATAAACCCCATCACGCGATACAGTATGAGTTCTGCCGCCCCAGGCGGAGCTATCCAGGTCGGAGTTAAAAAGCATATTCACCCCGAAATAATTGGCAAAATTCACTGAAGGATCTACTTGTTGAGTACAATCATCAAATAATGAATTTAAAGAGTTGGAGTCTGCTGTAGCAGTGGGTATATAATAAGAGCGAGTATGAGGCAAAGTAACTGGCCCAATTGTTATAGTGCCGTTGAGATTAACCAACCCATAGGAGGCTTCATTCCAGTAATAGCTCATACCTGGATAATTAGAACCCATTAGTCCATTAAAATAGGAACTATTATACTTACTGACATACTGTGGATAACTACTACCCAGGTTTTGCTCAGGGAATTGACAAAGAATATTGACATAAGCCTTTGAGCCGCTAACCACCTGCTTCTGGAAATTCTCAAGAGTTTTGGAGTCAACCACAATCGCATCCACCCGCAGGGCCGGGTCAGTTCCTACCTGAGTAATCACGGCAGGCTTCCCGGTAATGGTTACGGTTTTGCCATTAAGATTGCCAAACCCACCTGCCGCCTCTAAAACTTTGGGGTCAATATTTAAAACGGTGGCTTTTCCGGCTTTATCGCTAATTGATAGGATTTCGACCCCAGTGCCGGAGCGGGAGTCACCCCAATTCACAATAAATGTCCCCGAAATTGTTACCTGATTAGTGGTTTGGGCCATAGCCATCTCGCTGCTACCCAGGAGTATCACAAAGGCCAGGGCTATCGCTAACAAACGTTGGTAAAAAGAGGAAAACAAGAAGAAACCGAAGAACTTGCCACAACTGTTGATGAGTTTAGTCACTCAACCCTCCTTAAAAATAAAACGTAACTGCTACCACGGGAGGTATAAGAGTTTTTAGGAGTACGCTTTAAAAGTGCAATATTTAAGGTCGCCAAGAACATCTTAGATATTAAACATTACAATTACAAGAGGATATTTCTCCTATAAATTCGTGGTTAAGGCTATCGGGGTAAAATAAAAAAGGGCGAACACAAGGTTCGCCCCTACGTCTTTAATTCTTTTTACCGACCACCGACTTTAGATTTTCGACCCTACCGCTACCTGTTTGGCTTCCTGCTTTTCTTCGTTGGGTTTGGGTCGGTGCAAGGTGTTGGGGATAACCAGGTCGGTGAAGATAATCCCTTCGAGGTGATCCATTTCGTGCTGGACAACGCGGGAAGGGAACTCGTTAAGTTTAATTTTGATAGGTTTGCCAAAAATATCTTGCCCGCGCACCGTAATATCCTCGTAGCGTTTTACCTCGCCGTACCAACCGGGCACGCTCAAGCAACCTTCTTCGCCAATCTGCTCGCCACTACATTTTACCATTTCAGGGTTAACTATTATGGCCTGAAAAGCCGGACTGCCCTTGTATTCCAAATCTTCTGGTACATCCACCACTATTAACCGTTTGGGTACGCCCACCTGAATCGCGCTGATACCCACGCCGTTAGCTTCCAGCATCGTATCTATTAAATCCTCGGCGAACTTCCGCAGTTCTCTATCAAATTTAACCACCTTCTGCGACTTAATCCGCAAGCGGGGGTTATCATCAAGTAAAATTTTCAATAAAGCCATTTCAATATCTCCATTTATATAATAGACCAGTCTGAATATATTTTTGCGGTCTTGGGAGATATTATATTATAGGAGGCTCTGTGGGTCAACATCTATCGTCCAACCGTGTACCAGTTGGGGTCGCAGTCGCGCCACAATCCGCCGAATAACTTGTTCGTCCCGATCCTGGGGGTGACTTTCGGGACGATGAATCCGCAAAATGAACTGGTAGCGATAGAGATTGCGGAACTTGCGCTGAAAAGACGGGGCAGGGCCAATCATAGACCAGCTATTGGGGTCAATCCTGGCCTCCTCGAACTGCAACCGAAACTCCTCCGCCAGCCGTTCCAACTCAAATTTGGCTCTTTGCTCCTTTGGGTAGGCGTAGACAAACCTTATTAGCTTGCAAAAGGGCGGATAAAGGCGATTACTACGAAATTCCAGTTCGTGCATATAAAAAGCCCGGTAGTTGTGACGACTGGCGGCCTCAATCGCGTATTGGTCGGGGGTGTAGGTCTGGAGAATAGCCCGCGCTGTTGCCGAAGAACCCGTGCGCCGCCCCGCTCGCCCCGCTACCTGGGTTAAAATCTGGAAAGTGCGCTCCGTCGCCCGGAAGTCCGGCAGATGTAGCCCGGTATCGGCGGTCACCACCCCCACCAGTGAGACCATCGGCAAATCCAGCCCTTTGGCAATCATTTGCGTGCCCACCAGGATATCGGCCTCGTGACGAGCCATTTTATCGTACAAAGTTTGGTAACTGTCGCGCCCACCCTCGGCAATCGTATCCTGATCCCAGCGCAACACCCGCGCCTGGGGGAACAGCTTTAGCACTTCTTCCTCGACCTTTTTTGTGCCAGTGCCAAAATAGCGAATCCGCAAACTATTACAATTCGGGCAACGTTCGGGGTGATTATAACGCCGCCCACAACGGTGACACAGCAGCTTTTCCAAATCGGCGTGCCAGACCAGGGGCGTTTCGCAATCTTCACACTGCTGGACATGTCCACAATCCCGGCACATTACCACCGTCGAAGTGCCGCGCCGATTGAGGAAAAGAATCGCCTGATGTTTATTCTCCAGGGTTTCTTTAAGCTGGCGACGCAAATCCCGGCTAAAAATGCTGCTATTGCCCGCCTTGAGTTCCTGGCGCAAGTCTACAATCTGGATCGGTGGCAAAGGTAGGCTGCCTACGGGGTGACTCTGGCTAGTCTGTTCGCTATCGCTGGGGGCCGCTACTCGCTCTGGCAATTCCAGTAACTTGAACTCGCCCGCTTGCGCCCGAAAATAACTCTCCACCGCCGGGGTCGCACTGCCAAGAATCACCTTTGCCCCGGTCAGTTGGGCCAGTTGCAGGGCCACCTCGCGGGCATGATAAAGGGTTTGCGATTTCCACTGGCTATCGTCTTGCTTGTAACTGGCCTCGTGTTCCTCATCAATAATAATCAAGCCCAGCCTGGACAGGGGCGCAAAAATCGCGCTACGAGCCCCAATCACAATCGCGGCCTCGCCCTCCCGCGCCCGCCGCCACTCATCGTAAGCCTCACCCGGCGACAATTTACTATGGCGCACTGCCACCTTGCCGGGGAAGCGGGCCGCAAACCTATCCACTGTTTGGGCGGTCAGGGCAATTTCTGGCACAAGCACAATCGCCTGTTTGCCATCGCGCAGGGTGCGGGCAATCGCCCTTAGATATAGCTCGGTCTTGCCGCTCCCCGTCACGCCATGTAACAGAAAGGTTTGCGGTTCGGGCTGTTGCAAGCCATCCAGAATTTGCCGCCAGACCAACGATTGGCGATAGGTTAACAAAGGGGCTTCCTCGGCCTTCTCGCGCTGGGGTCGGTTCGCCAAGGGGTCGCGCCGCACCTCCCGTTCCTCCATCTCCACCAGCCCTTTTTCCGCCATCGCTCTTAGAACGCCCAAAGTGGTTTCGCTGTCCTCGGCGACTTCGCTGGCGGGCAGCAAAAAGCCCGGTTCAGCCTCTCGCAACAAATATTCGATAACCGCAATCTGGCGGGGGGCGTTTTTCAGCTTCTTAACCAGATTATCCTCGGTTAAATAAACCTCACCATCGGGGCTCTCGAATTTCAGGAAGGCTTTGGCTTTGGCGGCTTTGCGTTTGGGCTTGTCGGCGGCAACTTCTTCGGGTGGTGTGGCCTCTACGGGGGCTTCAAAGCTGAGGTGTTCGGTCAAAAGCGGCGAAATCCGCAGGTAGGGTAATAGTTTTGGCTTGATGCTGGGGCGGGGTAACAGGAAGCCGCGCCGCACCAACCCTGCCTCCTCCAGCGCATTCACCGCCCGTTCAAAGCCGCTCTTGGGGCGTTTGGCGATATAACTAGACTTCGCCTCAATCAGTAATATCTCACTGGTTTCGGTAGGGTCGGGCTGGTTGCTCTGATAGTCGCGTAATAACTCCACCAGAAAATAGTCGTTGCGACCCAAATCCGAGGGTAATAACCCGCTTTCGGCGGCGGGGGTCAGGGCCAGGGTGGGTTTGGCGGAGCGGCTTAATCCGGCGGGTAGCATCAGGCTGGCTGATTCGTATAATCCGGCGCAATAATATTCCGACAGCCACCGGGCCAGGTCTAGTTGATGGGGCAATAGCACCGGGCGGGGGTCTACTATATCTATTAGGTTGCGGGTGACAAAGGGTGGTTTGGTTGCACCTACCGCCAATACCAGCCCCTGCACTCGCCCCTTTTTGAGGGGAACCCACACCAACTGCCCCGCCTCGATTATCTGGGCTAGTTCTTCGGGGACGGCATAGGTCAAACTCTCCAGGGTGGGGGTAGTCGAATCTACCGCTACTTCCACGTAGAGTTTGAGGGCTGGCACTAAATCCTCCGGGTAAAAGGTTGGGAGTTTTACTTCCGGGAGGGTAGGAGCCTGGGTCATGCTTTCGTTCTCCTGAGTTTCCATAATTCAATTATATCAGACCTGTTATTATAATCCCTAATATAATATACAGAAAACTTGTTCGGATGTGCCGAGTTTTATCAGGGAAAATGCGTTTGAAAAAGGGCGGGGCAACCCCGCCCCTACGGGAATAGGTGTAGGGGCGGGGTTGCCCCGCCCAGTCTGAAGTGTGACAAAACGCATAGTTAAAAGGTACTAAATTTGGATATGGTACTTTTTCATATAAAGGGGCTATTGACTGTCATTCCGCAATTTGAGAAAATACAGCTACCAAGAGAAGTTTTATGAGAAGGTTCTTGCTCCCAGATATCCCTGATAAAATAATTCCAAAGTTTGGTAGCAGGTTGAGCAAGAATTTGTGGGTATTTATTAGATGAAAGCAGTCAACATAGCATATGGAAAAGAAAATTCTGCTAATTGAAGATAGCCCCACGCAGGCTATGAGCATCAAATTTGAACTGGAACGCCTCGGTTATACCATTAGTATTGCTCACGATGGTTACAAGGGGTTGGAGTTAGTAAACACTTACCAACCAGCCGTAATAGTGTTAGACCTGAATTTGCCTAACATTGATGGTATTGAGGTTTGCCGCCGTCTGAAACAGCCAGGTCAGGCCGAATGGATTCGCTCCATCCCGGTTTTGATGTTTAGTGCCCAGGGCCGTCTCAGCAATATGAGCGACGCTTACAAGGCCGGGGCTGACCATTATGTTACCAAAGATCGCGAAGGGGCGGGCTTCCTGACCAAAGTGCTGGACGCTACTTTTCGCCGGATCGAACGCCGCCGCTCGGCCTAATGGAATTATCCTGGACAGCCAGTTCAGGGTAAGGGACTCATACCTATAGTTAAAAAATACCCTACGCTGTTTTGGCGTGGGGTTTTTTGTTGACCTAATCCCCTCTCCTGGACACGATGCATTGTGTCCCTACATCGGAAGGGGAAATATTCTAAATAGGCATCAATACCTAGTGTAAGCTATCGGCTTTTAGTGTTTAATTTTATCTAACGCAAAAACTTCCAACCCGTTACTCGTTATTTTTAAACATCCTGTCTATCCTTGTAAATGTTTTTTGACTTTGGACTTTCGGCCTTTGACTTTTCAACTCGTTACTCGTTACTCGTTACTTTTTAGTGGAGGAGCATATTATGGATTGGGGAAATTGGTATAGTAGCTCGGCTAAAGCGGCTAAAGCCTCGGACATTCGGGAACTTCTCAAACTGACCGCCCGCCCTGATATGATTTCCTTCGCGGGGGGCTTACCCGACCCCAGCCTGTTCCCTCTGGCAAACTACGAAGCGGCTTTGCAACGGGTAATTGGTAAGCATGGCAAGCAAGCCCTCCAATACAGCACCACCGAAGGCATCGGCGAGTTACGGGAGGAACTGGTCGGGAAAATACGGGCGGATGGTATTGCTTGCCCGGACGGGGTGGACAACCTGATACTTATGACAGGTTCGCAGCAAGCCCTGGATTTGTTGGCTCGTCTTCTGATTGACCCCGGCGATACGATTCTGGTGGAAGCTCCCAGCTATTTAGGGGCACTTCAGGCTTTTGACTTGCAGCAGCCACGTTACGAGGCCGTAGAGATGGACGGGCAGGGTCTAATTATCGAGGCTCTGGCGGCAAAGCTGGCTCAACTCAAACAGGAAGGCCGTCGCCCCAAATTTCTCTACACCGTCCCTACCTTCCAGAATCCTACGGGTGTAACCCTGACGCTGGAACGTCGCCACGCCCTGATGGAACTGGCAGAGCGAGAGAATCTGTTGATTATCGAGGATGACCCCTATGGTCGGTTACGTTTCCGGGGTGAGCATTTGCCCTCTCTGAAATCCCTTGACCGTTCCGAGCGAGTGATTAGTTTGCGAACTTTCTCTAAAACGCTCTCCCCGGCCTTGCGGACGGGCTACGTGATTGGCCCTCAGCCAGTGCTACGTCAGCTTGTCATTCTTAAACAGGCCGCCGACTTATGCTCCTCGGCCCTGACCCAATACGCCATCCTGGAATTGCTCAAGTCGGATGTTTTGGAACAGTATGTGGAAAAGGTCAAGAGCGTTTACGGACAGAAAGAAATGGCGATGGCGGCGGCTCTGCAAGCCGGGTTGGGCCATACTTCGGCAAGCTGGAACGAGCCAGAGGGCGGGATGTTTTTCTGGGTAACATTGCCGGAGGGTGTGGATAGTGGCGAGTTACTGGCTGAGGCTCTCAAGGCGGGCGTAGCTTATGTTAAAGGCTCGGCTTTTTACACCGACAAAACAAGTGGGCAAAACTCCTTGCGTTTGAACTTCTCCCACCCTAGCCTTGAGCAAATCCAGCAGGGCATCGGGCGACTGACCGCGCTGGTGGATGCTAACCTCAAGATTTTGGTAACTAATTAATAGGCAAATGTGCTAGTTCTTTAGTATTTAGCCATTTGGACAAAAAATATTCACCACAAAGGCACAAAGAACACAAAGAATATTATAAAATCTTGGTGTCTTGGTGGTTCAGTTCTTTGTTATCTAGCACAATTGCCTAATAATTATTGGTTATTTTTTTCAAGTTGTGGATGGAAGGGCCGTTTAGTACCTTGCCATCCGTATCGAAACGTGAGCCGTGACAGGGGCAATCCCAACTTTTTTCGCTACTATTCCAGGCGACAATACAGCCCAGATGGGGGCAAACCGCCGAACACTGGTGCAAGCTGCCCTGTTCATCGCGGTAGACTGCCAGTTTCTTTAGCCCCTGCCGCACAATTGCGCCTTCGCCCTGCTCAATCTGGCTGACTGCATCTACATCACCAACGGTCAGCCAATCCAGGTAGCTTGAAAGGGTTGTGGCATTTTCTTGCACAAAATCTTTGGCTGTGCCAATCGCTACTCTCACCCGCGCCGGGTCATACACCAGCTCCCAATCGTTCTTGCGTCCCATAACCATATCCGTCAGCAACATGCCAGCGATAGTGCCGTGCGTCATACCCTGCCCGGAATCGCCCGTCACAATATAAACATTGGGCGCAATGTCATGCCCAATAAAGGCGGGGCCATCCACCGAATCCAGCACCTGCCCCGACCAACGAAACTCCACTTCCCCCGCCGCCGGAAAGTTTTGGCGTGTCCACTGCTCCAGTTTGGCGTAACTTTCGTCGCCCTCGTCCTCATGTCCCGTTTTGTAATCTTCGCCGCCCACAATTAACAAATCATAGGGCTCGCCCTCATCTGGCTTGACGGTTTGAAGCCGGACGTAATGATATGGGTCTAACGTATCCCAATACAAAGCTCTGGTCACTGAATCTTTTGGCACCCGCAGCCCGACTACAAAGGTGCGGTAGGCTCCCTGCTTGGTATGAATACCCAGAATATCGTTGCTAGAAAAAGTAAATATATCGTTAATTGGACTGTTGGTGGCTACTACTACCGCTTCCGCCGTTACTATCCAGCCCGGTTTAGTCTTAATTCGGACTTTCTCCCCACTGATTATTTTTTCTACGGCTGTCCCGGTAAAAATCTGTCCACCAGCCCGCTTGAAGGCTTTCGCCAGTCCTGCCAGATATTTCAAAGGGTGGAATTGAGCCTGTTTGGGGAAAAGCAAACAAGCCCCGGTATCAACACCAGCTAACGGAGCGCGTTCAACCATTTGTACTTCGGTTAGTCCAGCCCGGTGAGCCGCCGCTAATTCCTGGTATAGCGGGTTTTTCGACTCGCCTTCGGCTGCAAACAAATAGCCATCCAGCCACTCAAAATCGCAATCTATTCCTTCGGCCTTAGCAATCGCCTCAATCTTACTTATCGCGGCGGTGTGGCTCTCGGCGATAAGGCGCGCCCCCCGCTTGCCGTGCCATTGCTCCATTTTATAATAGCGGTCATCAAAGGCATTACTCAAATGGGCCGTCGTCCGGGCGGTGTTACTGTTACTTCCCCCCACCGATTGCGCTTCCAGTAATACCACCGATTTACCTTCGCGGGCCATTAAATAGGCCGTCGTTAGTCCCGCTAGACCTCCCCCAACCACACATACTTGCGTGTGGATATTTTGATTGAGAGTTGGTTCGCTGTCTATCTCTGCCGTCTCCATCCAAACCGAGCTACTTTGTTGGCTCTCACTTTTCATTCTGACCCATCTTTCTTTATTCCTTGATACACTTTTTAGATATGTTGGTTGCAGACCTCACATACATCAAAATTTATGCCTCAAAGCATATCGAAACTGTGAAAATCCGTTTAGTTTCAGTGAAGAATAATAGTAAGCAAGGGTGGTACGAAACTTGCCTAGTCATTCCTATCAACTTCGGGAAAAATGAAATAAAGCGGGCCAGGAGGCAATTATGGAGAAGAAAGAGCAACAAAAGCAGGGGATATTCCAGAAGGTTTTTAGCAACACCAAAAATATTATCGGGGAGTTTTTCGAGGATGAGTGTCTCAACCTCTCGGCGGGGATTGCTTATTACGCTTTACAAAGTCTTATCCCGCTAATTTTGGGGTTTATCGCTATTGGCAGCTTTTTTCTCAGAGACGGGCAAGTCCGGCAAAATTTCGAGATTGGCCTACAGTCAGCTATTCCCGCCTCGGTAAGTAACGTTATTGACCTAAATAAGTTAATAGATCAATTAGCCGAAGGCGCATCCGTTGCCGGATTAATTTCGGTAATAATTCTCCTTTGGACAGGCAGTGGAATTTTTGACCAACTCATCTATGCCACCAACAAAGCCTTTGATGTGGAAAAGGATGAAAGAAATTTTTTCTTCAAACTAGCTTTGCGAATGCTTTTTTTGGTAGGGCTAGGGGGATTGCTACTGTTGGCTTTTGGCACAAGTTTCATCACTCGCCTGATTTTTGATGCCAAAATCGCGATATTTGGTATTTCACCCTCTAATTTCAGCTTTATCCTACCGATAATCTCTTATGCACTACCGATACTTCTCCAGATAATAATTCTGGCCCTTCTTTACCGTTTTGGCCCGGCGCGCAAGGACCTTAAATGGAAACCCATTCTGATTGGGGCGGTAATAGGCGGCTTGTTATTAGAGTTGTTAAAGGCTGGTTTTAGTCTTTACGTTAGCGTATTTGGCGGGGCAGAAGGGGCTGCCAAAACCTATGGCACGCTAGGCGGAATTATCGTCTTCCTGTTATTTATTTATCTGGTAGCGGCGGTAATGTTAATTGGGGCAGAAGTAGCCGCTACCTTGCTTGGCATTGAGAGTCGATTAGCCGCCGTCAAAATCCCGGATGCAATAGTTGAAAACAAGAGCAAACAGGTAGGTGAATCCCTTATGCCAAGCACTTTCCCTGCCAGTGGGCAAGAGCAACCCCAGGCTGCGAGTGAAAAAGCGGGAGTTAGTCAGAGCGGGGTTATGGCTAATAATGCAGCCCCTACCTCCAAGCTTAAAGTGGTCATTGGGGCAGTATTCTTTTTCGTTATTACTTTTGGTAGTTTACTTTTCCAACGCAAGCGGCCTTCAAACTTATAGGGTTTCGTAATGGCATAATTCTTGATAATTGGCTAAACCGAGGTAATAACAATGTCCCAACTTCTGGGATGCCTCGTGAAAAAGTATTGGCGATTGTGTTTAAATTACTGGAAACTACCCTTATGAGGGTGGGAAATGAATAATAGGCTCGTACCAATTGCTCTTTTGGCTTAACCACGTTGTGTAATCAGCATGTGGATATTTCCCATACTACTCTTAAATTAATGAAGATTAAGTAATAAATCCGCATTATCCCCCCTTCCTTGCTAGGGAAGGGGGCTAGGGGGTTAGGTCAAGAAACCCTCACCCTACCCGTAAGCTGGCTTCTCCCTTAGAAATGGAGAGGGAATCTTAGCACCCCTTTTTACGGTTTTTTTTGTTAAAGTTCATAAATTTAAGGGTAAAAGTAATAAAAATCACCTTATAGGTCTTAAAGACCAGCGGTTAGCTAGAATAGTGAAACGCTGTCGAGATTTGCCGGGGCATGAATTATTTCAGTATTTGGCCGACCAAGAGCTACCCCTACGAATTCTTTATTCTTGCTCCTTGCTTTTGTTTTCCTCATCCTTCATCCTTGTTTTTCCCACGCTCCAGTTTACCAGGAAGATTAACACCTGCTGCATTGGTAGTTAGTTTTCAGGTAGTACGCTGCTTGCCACACCCTATCTATATCTTTCGTTGAACAAAAGGGACAAGCCCTGGGTGCTTCCTTTATTGTGATTGTGCAAACTACCCCTCTTTAGTATGCTTATAAAGCACCACTATTTTTGTAAAATCAAAGCGATCTACACCACTCTTGTTAAACTTGCAATAAAAAACTAAAAACTTCTAGGATAGGCATATTATCAATGAGCCATGAGCTGGAACTTTCTCCTAAAACTCATTTAAAGGCTAATAAAACCGCAACTTTGGTTTTGCCAGTTTTCAAAAACATCAAGTTAAACTGGTGGTGGATTAGCGGAATAATATTAATTGGAGCTTACCGTTTTACCCTTCTGGGCCAGGGGGCATTATCTTTTCCCGATGAGTTCCGCTATAGCAGTTCTGCCGATGCCCTCAACAGCTTGTTAAAAGGCGATTTTAGCGGTTTTTGCCACAATATATCTAGCACAAGTGGCAGACCCGGCGATACTATGGTAAGGTTGGTGCTAATGGCTATCCAGCAGATTCTAACTAGCCTGTTTGGAATAAATTATCAAAACCCGGATTCTTTGCTAATTCCCCAGGCCATTAACTTACTGGTTTCGTTGCTAATTCTAGTTTGTTTCTACAAAATTGCGCAACTGCTCCTACCAGAAACCCCTATGGTCGCCCCGCTGGCTACAGGAATTTACGCGCTTCTAGGAAACACTAATCTATATATTCGGCATATATTGCCTTACGACCACGCCTTCCTGATTTTTTTGGCAACCCTTTATCTGGTGTTGAAACGGCAACAACAAAAATTCCAACCAATTGCTCTCAAAACTTATATAGTTGCCGGGGCAAGTACAGCGATAGCTTACACTGTTTATCCTGGTTACTATTTTCTAGGCGTGCTAATTTTTTGTCTGCTAGTAGGGCGAGGCTGGGGGTGGGTTCATTTTAAATCAAAACTGTTCGGATTGGGCAGCTTCATAGTGGCGGGGGGGAGTGTACTGGCTTTTTTTGAAGTGCTTTCCCAGATTGGAGGTACATCTTACCTGTTCAGCAGCACCAAACTAGCAGGCAATATTAAACAAGGCTCGTTTGAGGAAAGTTTTACTTTCCTGCCCAAATATTTACTGGAGGTAGAAAAAATCGGGGGCGCGATACTCCTGCTACTTACCAGCATCTTTATCCTGCTTAACATTGTTACCAGCCTTAAAACCAAATTCCATAACTACGCCGAGGACGACTTGTGGTTGGTAATTTCAGTAATATTGGTATGTTTTTTAATTCAAGCCAGTGCTTCGGCAATTTTTTATATTGCGGTTTTTTATGGTCGTCTGCTTCATATCTACTACCCTTTTCTGGTATTGGCAACGATAGCACTCCTAAGCCGAATTAAAGGCGATCTTTTAAGAAAGCTCGTTTATCTGGTGGTTTTCAGTTTATTTCCAGCTTCATTTGTATCTTTCGCAATTGATTATGCCCAGCTTGCCTATCCCCGCGATGTATTATACCGGCAAGGTTATCGAATTGAGAACTTTTCCCCAGGGAATGTCATTAACGAGTCTACCCCATTTTCCCCTTTTGCTTCACCCCCGCCCCGTGATAATCAAAGTGGTACTCCTTACAACTCTTTTAATAAAGGGAAACTAATAAATTTTGTTTACTTTTATCCCATTAAAACTGGGGACTTTAGACCCTATCTACCCCCTTCCAGCTTAAAGCTGGTTTTCCAAAATGTCCACTTTCTGAGCTTCTCGGCCTATAGTTATGAGGGGTTCAATAAAGTAGAACGTAATTTGCTTAAAGAACGGAATTACAATGTGAAAATTTATGCGCCGAAAAGCTAGAGCTCTAGTTCTTTACCCGTAAAGTTTGTAAGGTAGTTATAAACTGCGTTCCTAACTCCGACGAATGGCAGGCGGAGTTGGCGGTTAGTGAGGATAGCCCTATTCGTCTAGTGAAGCCCCGCCACCTACTGGATTCATTGCATAGCGAGTGGTCGGACGTAAAAACCCAGTTGAGCAGTGGCCTGACCCGCTATTCCAATATGAAAGTCAAATATGATGAAAGTTGGGCCTTTGTGCGGGCCCGCACCGCCGCCCTGGTTTTCAAGAAACTTTATAATTGGGAGTTGCCGGAAATCTAGGCGGTTATCGGTTCAAACCTAACCCCCTAGCCCCCTTCCCTATAAAGGAAGGGGGAACAAATTCTCTACTTTTAGGGCGACCAGCAGGTCGCCCCTACGAATTCTTTATTCTTGCTCCTTGCTCCTGTTTTCTTTCATCCTTCATCCCGCATCCTTCAGCCTTTCCCCCCGCCCCACGCTCCAGTTTACCAGGAAGATTAACACCCCCTGCATCGGCAAGCGGATGGCGTGGTACAAAAGGCTGCTGGGGAGAGCATCAATCTTTACGTCCGCAACAGCGTGATAGACATTGGCCGGGAATACCGCCAGCAACAAAGCCATCAATCCATATGCCGCAAATCGCCTTAAACGAACGATAGGGCCAACCAGAGCTATTCCACCCAGAATTTCAAATATTCCACTAATGTAAACCAACCATGGGCGGGCGGGTAAGGCGGGTGGCACGATTTTGGTGTAAGACTCGGCAGCGGTGAAGTGCAAAATCCCCGACCCAACAAAAGCCGCCGCCAGCAACCACCGCACCCCAATCCGTAAAAACTTCATAATATTTATTTTCCTGACCTTGTTTTTGTAATCTGATTTAGCTAATATTTTGTACTATTATAACACGCCGCTACCCAACCCTATTCCCTGTTGTGGACGCTCACCTCCATAGTCAACCTGATACTCCAAATGACAAACAGTTCACCCGGTAATAAATCACCGGGCTTAAAGAGCCTGCCTGATAAACATTCGGATCTGGCTTTGAGGGTATTTTGTTTAAAACATAGGCTCTTTTAGCGCGGTGGCTTCAGTCCCGCGCAGTTCACATTGCCCCTAAGCATTATTTCCCACCAGGGCGGGGAGACCCCGCCCCTACGAATACCACGATTTTAGATATTCGATTTCCGAAACATCCTGTCTATCCTGTTCATCCTTGTGAATAATTTTTGGTGGGATTACCCAATACCGGGCGGTTCGCGAACCGCCCCTACGAATTCTTTGTAGGGACACGATGTATCGTGTCCAGGGGTAGATGTTCCTCTACGAATTCGTTCCCCCTTCCACTTTAGGGTTTAAGGGCGGACAGTTTTTATAAAGATTTGGGTAAAAGAAGGCTTTTTAACCCCAAGCCACTATAAAAAGGTTAGAAATAGGGCTTTTACCACCATTTTTCAACCTTTTAGGAAAATTATTCCCCCTTCCGCTTTAGGGAAGGGGGCTAGGGGGTTAGGTTTGATAGCCTTTCCCAAAGCCCTAAACTTGATTTTGATGAAACCTGTCCGCCCTTAAACACTTTAGGGAAGGGGGCCAGGGGGTTAGGTTTTAACAACCGCCTAGATTACCCCATCCCTCATCCCCCGACCCCTATCCCCTACCCACATAGTTCTAATCTATCCTCCACATCGCAACATCCTATGCTTCGATTTTGAACCGAAACCGCTTTTCGCCTTGACGCTTTTCCTTTTCTTAACTAGAATTACTTTATCTGTTTCTTAATTCACAATTTAATTGAGTAGACCAAAGGAGAGGCCATGAAGATACATGAGTATCAGGCCAAACATATTTTGAGCCGTTACCAGATTCCGGTTCAGAAAGGCGAAGTTGCCACTACTCCCGAAGAAGCACGGGCTATCGCCGTAAAGTTTGGAAAAGCAGTTGTTGTTAAAGCCCAGGTACACGCTGGCGGACGCGGCAAGGCGGGGGGCGTTAAATTTAGCCCAACCCCCGACAAGGCCGAAGAAAACGCCACCAAAATTCTGGGTATGGACATTAAAGGTAGCAAAGTCCGAAAAGTTCTGGTCACGGACGCTGCCGATATTGCCAAGGAATTCTATCTGGGTGTGATTGTAGACCGCGCCGCCAAAGGCATCACCATTATGGCGAGTGCCGAGGGCGGGATAGAGATTGAAGAAGTTGCCAAAGACTCCCCTGAGAAAATCATCAAGGTAGTAGCCGACCCCTTTATGGGCTTGCTGGATTATCAGGCCCGTGATATTGCCCTGGCCCTGAACCTCCCCAGCGATAAAGTGCGCGGTTTCAGTGTTATCGCCAAAGAGCTTTACAAAGCCTTTGTAGAAAACGACTGCGACATTCTGGAAATTAACCCCCTGGTAATCACCGAACAAGGCGACTGGTTGGCTCTGGATGCCAAACTGGTCTTTGACGATAACGCCGAATATCGCCATAAACAGGATTTTCAAGCCCTGCGCGACCTGGACGAAGAAGAACGCGCCGAAATAGATGCACGGGTAGCAGGGCTAAGTTATGTCAAGTTGGAAGGTGATATCGGTTGCGTGGTGAATGGGGCAGGTCTGGCGATGGCAACAATGGACTCGCTAAAACTCTATGGTGGCGAACCCGCTAACTTCCTGGACATTGGGGGTGGGGCGAAGGCCGAAAAAGTTACCGCCGCGATGCGAATTATCCTGACCGACCCCAATGTTAAGGCTATTTTGTTCAACATTTTTGGTGGTATCACGCGCGGGGACGATGTAGCGCGGGGTATTATCGCCGGGGTGGAGCAAATCCAAACCGAAGTGCCGATTGTTATCCGGCTGGTGGGGACTAACAGCGAGGAAGGCCGCAAGATTTTGGGCGAGGCCAACCTACGGAGTGCCGAAACCCTGATGGAAGCAGCCAAAAAAGTGGTCGAGATTGCCAAGCAAAGAGAGGCGGCGAACTAATGAGTATTTTAGTTAATAAAAATACCCGCCTGATTGTCCAGGGCATTACCGGGCGCGAGGGTGGCTATCACACCCGCCAGATGATTGAATATGGTACGCCAGTGGTGGGTGGGGTCGTGCCGGGTAAGGGCGGCGAAACTGCCGAGGGTGTGCCCGTTTTTAGCAGCGTGCGCGACGCGGTGGACAAAACCGAAGCAAATGTCACGATTATCTACGTGCCCGCCCCCTATGCCCCTGATGCGATAATCGAAGCGGCGGACGCTGGTATCCCTTTGATTGTCTGTATTACCGAGGGTATCCCGGTGCTGGATATGGTGCGGGTTTTCCATCATGTGAAGCGCAAGGGGTCGCGCCTGATTGGGCCAAACTGCCCCGGTCTGATTACGCCCGGTGAGGCCAAAGTCGGGATTATGCCCGGTTTTATTCATAAGCCCGGTAAGATTGGGCTAGTCAGCAAAAGTGGCACGCTGACCTACGAGGTAGTTAACGCCCTGACCCTCAAGGGCTATGGGCAAAGCACGGCGGTAGGTATCGGCGGCGACCCGATTATTGGCACAAGCTTTATTGACATCCTGGAACTGTTCCAGAATGACCCGGATACCGAGAAAATCGTGATGTTGGGCGAAATCGGGGGTAATGCTGAGATTCTGGCGGCGGAGTACGTCGCTAAGCATATCACCAAGCCCGTCGTTGGTTTTATCGCCGGACAAACCGCCCCCGCCGGGAAGCGTATGGGTCACGCCGGGGCAATTATCAGTGGCGGCGAAGGGACTGCCGCCGAGAAGATTGCTGCCTTCAAGAAGTATGGTATTGAGGTCGCCGACAGCCCCGCCCAGATTGCCGATATAATTTAATAGGGGTTGGGGGTCTAGGGATATTTGTAGGAGGATGCTCCGTCATCCGATAATCATCGCAGGACAGAGCCTGCTCCTACAAATATTCTTCTATATCCTGTTAATCCTGTCCATCCTTGTAAATAAAGTCGAAGGTCGAAGGTCTAAAGTCACAAATCAGCAAGAGAAGATTGAAATCCGATAACTTTTGACTTTTAACTTTCGACTATCTTACCGACAACCGCCTATAGTGTTTCGGGGTCAATGCCAAGTTCGCGGAGTTTGGCCCAGGCTTTTTCTTTGGCGGTTTCGGCACTTTTTCGACCCTCGGCCTCGGCGTTTGCCCGTTGCTCCTCGGCTTCCTCGGCGGTTAAATATTGTTGCCCCTGCCCGTCAATCAGCCGTAGAAGCATTCCGTCCGGCTCTAGCCAGCCTTCCAGCACCGCGCTCCACATTCGACCTTCCGGGTTAGCCTTGAGTTCTTCACGCTCACCTTGCTCGTTATATCGCCAGCCTAATAACCTGTTTCCAACTCGTTTAGGCCACAGTGGGGTGGGGTTAGGGTCGTAGGCAAAGTATTCCTGCACCCCGATCAGTCCATATAAGCGGGGCTTTTTGTCATCCTCAATATCACCCTGGTAATTACTGGGAGAACAGGCTTCGATTACTAACGGCGGACAAGCTCTATCGCCCCTTCGCATGTCCCAACTGGTCAGAGTGGCTTGTTCTTTGAGGGGGATATTTATCCCTTTGAAAACCGCGATATCCGGCACGATTAGCTTTTCCGTGTTATTCAGGGCTGGATGATAAAGGTTGCGCTCGGCGGCTATCATCCATTTTTCAGCTCGGTATAACCATTCCAACACCCGAACCATATAGCGAATAAACAAATCCTGTGCGGCACTATTCCCCATTTGGTCTTCCTCAACTAAATATTGGTCTGTATAAACCCGGCTCACATCTTTTATTGTCATTAGTCACGCTCCTGCCACTCCACCACTATTAGTCGTAGGATTTATAATTTATCCTGTCTATCCTGTTTATCCCTGTGAATATTTCCTGACGGGCGGTTCGCGAACCGCCCCTACGAATTCTTTGTAGGGACACGATGCATCGTGTCCAGAGTCATGTTGCCTCTACGATTATTTCCCACCAGGGCGGGGAGACCCCGCCCCTACGAATTCTTGTTCCCCCTTCCTGGGTCGGGAAGGGGGCCAGGGGGTTAGGTCTGTTCCCCTTCTTCTGACTCCTGACTCCTGACTCCTGACTTCTTTCTCAAGAATTTGGGAGTCAGCCGCTCCAGAATGCGCTCTTTGCGATATTCGAGGGTGCTAGTAACAAATTCCTCCCAATAGCGACGGAGTTGGGGCAGCGTTTCGGGCGGGGGAGTGCCTTCCGCCGCATAGCGGTCTTGCACATAGGCCGCCGTAATCGCCTCCACCTGTGACCCGGCTCTGGGAAGCTGTCTGGACAGATACTTTGAGTATTCGTAAGGAGTCATGCTCTTGCGCGTATCAAGGCCAGCCTTACGGGCGGTCTGTTGCACACGGGCATAAACCACCCTCGGCGAAACGTCCGGCAAGTTATATTGAGCCTTGCGCCAGAAAACGCCACCCTGCCAACTACCAAAACCCACCAGTATTACTCCTAACGCCAGCCCCAGCCATAACGGGAAGTTAAAGCCCTGTTGGGTAGTAATGGAAGCCGAGGGGCTATTGACTGGCACTTCTTCGGATGCGTCGTCTTTGGGAGTTTGACCCTTGCTGGTATCAGGGGCAGAGCTGCTATCAGGGGTAGCGGTGGGCAGAGGCGCAACCGAAGACTGATTGGCGGGTTGAAAGGACGAGCTATAGGCGGGAGTCGGCTCAAAGTTGACCCAACCCGCGCCAGGGAAATAAACCTGGGGCCAGGCGTGGGCGGCTGTTCCCCGCACAGTATAACTACCCGAATTCGCGTCATACTCCCCACCGATAAAGCCCGTCACCAGCCGAGTCGGGATGCCAATCGAGCGCATCATCACATTAAAGGCACTGGAAAAGTGAACACAATAGCCTTGCTTGCTATCAAACAGGAAAAAGTCCACCGCGTCCCGGTCTTGCGGGGTGAAATCGGCGTTCTCGTTATATTTCAGGCTGCGGAGGTAAGTTTCAATCGCCTTAGCCTTGTCATAATCGTTTTTGGAATCTTTGGTCAGGCTGGCGGCTAAATCCTTGACCCGTTGCGGAACGGTGTTGGGCAGTTGCAGATAGCGGCTCTTGACCCAATCCGGCCTAGTCAATACCGTGTATGTTCCATTATCAACGTTATAAAGCACTGCTCCAGTCGGAAGGGGGCCTTGTGCAATAATACTTCTGCCACTAGGACTAAGCGATTTCCCTGTAGAATCAATAACGTAAACACCACTTGCCCGCCTGTTGGTTGCACTGACTTGCCGTAGAAAATCGGGGCTACCCTGATAACGCAAGCTGTTGGTGCGATAAGTCTCCCCGGTATTAGGAGCCTGAGCAGACGTTACCGCCAGCAAGTCGTCATAATTGGGCTGATAGCCCTCGTAGGAGAAAAATTTAGGCCGCCCATTTTCAAAGGAATAGTCGGCCTTGCCCCCCAGATTACCGGTATTCAGGCGGTCAAGCTCGTTGCGAATATCCTTGCCCGCCTGAGACTGCTCAAATTCGGCCTGACTTTGATATTTGCCTACCAGATTAGTCGGGGTTATGGCAAAAACATAACTGGAATTGGTTGAGCCCTGCACGCTATCAACCGCAAACAGGCCCGTCAATTTAGTATTGGATTTATTACTAAACTTAATGCGGAGGGTATCTCTGGTATTAACCGAAGTTTGACTACCAGGACTATTGGATAACTTTAGATTGTTTAACTGCTGAATTGAGGGCAAGGTAAAAACCCAATCATTCAGCTCTAATTTATAAGTACCATCAGGGTTAGCGGTAGTTGTGCCATTGTAAGCCTGATTATTAACCGTCGCCCGCCCGGATACCTTCCAACCATTTAGATTATCATAATTAATCGCTACAAAGTTAGGCATACCCTCAATAATATCCGAGCTTGCGGCATCCCGTAACAGCCGCACCACTGGCAAGAGGTCGGGGGCAATCGGCTTATTGCTATTGGTGGTATCTACCAGAGCCACCCGCGCTTTGCCATCCAGAGCCGAGCCAATATCTACGGCCCGGATTTCGCTAAGGTTAGCCCGAATGGTTACTTTCTCCCAATGGAAAGCCAATAAGGAGTTACGGTTGGCACTGATGGTCTCGCCACTACTGAACATCGCTGGCATACCCGCTATTAGGGGCGTAACTTCCAGAGTATTTTCCTTGCGGCTGACGTAGGGGCTGCTGGGCAAACTCTGACCCGCCGATAACGAAAGTTGAGGGAAGACAATATCAGTTTTATTATCCCCGCCGTCCTGGTAGGTCGCAATCCAGCCCTTGCCGTCGTACTGATCCATTATTGCCGCTTGCAAATAGCTGACATCCGTACCGCGCACCTGCAAAACCGGGTCATTACTTAGCTTTATCGGCCCGCCAATGGTGAAAGATTTGTTAAAAGCGTTATAGCCAGAGGGTAAACGGCCCAACCGCAGGTCTTTACCGCTATTTTGTCCGGTGAAAATGCTAGTAATACTGCCCTGAAAACTCTGCCAGGGAGTGGTAATTTGCTGGACAAAGCTCTGGAGGGGGGTAAAAGTCCCGGCGTTGGGGGCAGTAAAGGCAATCGCCACCGCCGTAAAGGCCACGCTTCCGCCGATTCCTAGAGCCCAGCGCAACATTCCAGGTCGGAAATAAAGCCGCAATCTCCGCCAGCGTTCTTCGTTCTGGTAGACGTTAAAGCGCACCACCAGCAGCAATGAGCCCACCAGAAAGACTAGAAACGAAATCAGTGCGCCGGGGGGGTTATAGGCCAGATTGACAATCAATATCGTGCCGACCAGGCTAATCGCGCCCCAAACCCGTTGACGGCGGAACAAAAGCCAGGAGGTGGCATAACCCGTTGCCCACACTAGCAACCCCAGCCCCACCAGCCCAACTAACGGGTCTTCGGTGGCGCGTCCCGAAAATACCCCGTTGCTCCACTTCACCACCCGCCGTACCGCCAGCCCTAATTTCGACCACCACTCGCTCTCCGACGATTCGATATGCGGCAGGATGAGTATTCCAACCACCACCATTCCCACGCTTAGCATAAAGCTGTGGGCTAACAGTCCCGGCACAAAGCGAGTCTTAGCCAGCCCAAAGCCGACCAGAAACCCTAATAAGCCTGCCCCAGCCAGAATCTCAGTGCCGTCCACCCAGTGTGCACCCTGAATAGACCAAACCACTGTCATAAAGACCAGCAGCAGCATCGCGAAGCTAAACCAGCCCTCGCTTAGTCGGAAACGGTCGTACCAATTTATGTTATTAGTTTTATTTTGCATAATTTTATGATTGGACCTAACCCCCTAACCCCCTTCCCTGATTCATGGAAGGGGGAATAAGAATTCCGTAGGGGCGTATCTAATCCCCTGGACACGATGCATCGTGTCCCTACAAAGAATTCGTAGGGGCAGGTCCCCGTGCCTGCCCTGTTCCCGGTGGATCTGCCCTGCATCCAATTACGAAATATCCTGTTCATCCTGTGTATCCTTGTGAATAAAACCGGGCGGGGAGACCCCGCCCCTACGAATTTCCCCACCGACAACCGACAACCGAAGACCAACAACCGTTCAGGGCAGTCTCGCCGTCAGGCGGGCTAACTCGCTATCGAGACTCTGCCCAATATCGTCGCCGCGTTTTATTAGATAAACCGGGATATTCATAGCCGAAAGCGTCCCCACCGTCAGCATCGAATTCTCGACGGGAGCCCCAAAAGTGCGGGGCTCAACCAGCACCACCGCCATCTTGATATTTTTACGGACGAGCAAGGGCAAAACTGTCAGCCAGCGTTCGTCTACCGAAGGGGTAATCAAAATAACGGTGTCGGTATTTCGCAGACGGGCTATTTCGGCAGCAATCACCTGACCAAAGTTGCTCTTGCCCTGCGCCCGAATTACCGCCAACGCCTCCATCAGTTTCATTAGCTGACGTTCGCCCCGGTCTGGCGAGATAATTTCCTTGTGCTGACCCCAGGCCACCAGCCCCACACTTCGGCTACCCTCGATATAGTGTCGGCAGAGGGTAGCGGCGGCAGTTACAGCATATTCCTCGGTGCTATCTACCGAGCGTATCCCACTGGCGGCGGGCATTGCTCCTTTTGCCCCAATCCCGGCACTGTGGTTAATCACCCAATGGGGCAGCGAGTCCATATCCAGGAAGATTTCGACATCCACCGACGGGTCAAACTCAAATTCCTTGACGATTAGTTTATTAAAACGGGCGGTGGAAGGCCAGTGGATGCGGTTCAGCCCGTCGCCGGGACGATAATCCCGCAAACCGTTAATATCGGGGGTAGTGTGGTGGGTCGGTCGCCGGATATTTTTCCCGCCCTGTAACAAGCCCGACAAAGCCTCAAAGCTCCTTATTTCAAAAGCCGCCGGGTAGACCGTCAGATGGCGGGTCTCGCTAAATTCGCGCTTGAAGCGAAAAATCCCAAAGGGGTCACCCGCCGTAATGGTCATTGGGCCAAGCCGAAAACGTCCGCGCAGGGTACAGGTGGTGCGGGAACGCCATTTAACGGTGGCAAAGGGCCCAGCACTCTGCACACAATTCACCCGATGCCCCGGCAAATCCGAGCCATCCTGAATTTCCAGCCAGAGTTTGGGTAAAAAACTGCGGTTGCGAATAGTAATAATTTCTTCGTAAATCTCGCCCACCTGCGCCCGCTCGGTTACGCCCCGCCGCGAAACTTCCAGCCAGCGCAAACTAAGCCTCGCCCAGACAAAACTAAAAATCATCAGGCCGAGCAAGGCATAGGCCAGCACCATTAACAGGCGGATTTGAACCACCTGGGCCAGCAACAATATTAAAGCGGTGGCAATCCCAAAGCGAAGGGGTTTCATCGTTACTTGCCTACTTTTGCGCCGGGAACGGGAGTTTGCCGCAAAATTTCCTGAATAATCGTGCCACTGGTCAGACCTTTCATCCGGGCACTTGGGCTCATAATCAGGCGGTGAGCCAGGGTAATTTCGGCTAATGCCTTCACATCGTCCGGGATGACGTAGTTTCGCCCTTCCAGCAATGCCCGCGCCTGTGACACCCGATACAAAGCCAGACTACCACGCGGACTAGCCCCCAGATAGACTTCTTCCTGACGACGGGTAGCCGAGGTGACATTCACAATATATTCTTTAATCAGTTGGTCAACATAGATTTCTTTGACCGCCTGTTGAGCTTCAACTAATTCTTCCAATGAGGCCGCCTGTTGAATACTTTCGAGCGGGTGAGCCATTTGCTGACGGTCTAAAATCTCAATTTCATCTTTGGGCTGAGGATAACCCATCGAAATACGGATTAAAAAACGGTCTAGCTGGGCTTCCGGCAGGGGGAAAGTGCCTTCGTATTCAATCGGGTTTTGGGTCGCCAGCACGATAAAGGGGTTAGGCAAGGGGTAAGTCGTGCCGTCCACCGTTACTTGCCGCTCCTCCATCGCCTCCAGCAAGGCCGACTGAGTTTTAGGGGTTGCCCGGTTAATTTCGTCCGCCAGCATGATTTGGGCCATAATCGGGCCGGGTCGGAATTCAAATTCCGATAGTTTTTGATTATAAATCGAAACCCCCGTCACATCGCTGGGCAGCAAATCCGGCGTAAACTGGATTCTTTTGAAGCTGCACCCCAACGAGCGCGAGATAGCCTTTGCCAGAGCGGTTTTACCGACCCCCGGCACATCCTCAATTAAAATATGGCCTTTGCATAGTAAGGCCAATAAGGTCAATTCTACTTCACGGTGTTTGCCAACGATTACCTTCTCAACATTAGCTACAATCCGTTCCGCAACTTGCCAGGCAACAGACATTTAAATCGCTCCCAATCTTTCGCTAAATTTGTAACTTCTGACAAAATTATACTGCTTTCTAAGTATAAACGACTATACAACCTTATAGTTACATTTGGGACAATATGAAACAATAATTTTACATTTTAACCCAATGTTAAGAATTAACGCGGGCGCACCACAATTTCCTCCACAATGGCGCGGGCGGGCAGATTTACCGCCAACAGCACACATTCCGCCACATCTTCCGGCTGCAACATGTTCAGGCGAGCCTCGGCGGAGGGTGGGCTGGGTCGAAAATCCAGAATAGGCGTGTCAATATCCCCTGGAAAGACCGAACAGGCCCTGATGCCGTTGGTGCGCTCCTCGGCGTTAATTGCCTGTGTCAGTCCCGCCATCCCGAATTTGGAAATAACATAAGCGACCCCGGCTTTGGGGCTGGCCCGTAGCCCTGCCTCCGAGACAATATTAACTATCGTGCCGGATTTGGCCTGACGCATCGCAGGCAAAAAAGCCTGGGTGCAATAATAGGCCCCGTTCAGGTTGGTATCCATCAGATGATGATAACCGGAGGGGCTGACTACTTCCAGGCTACGGGCGGGGGTATTAGTGCCCGCCCCGTTGACCAGCAACTCCACCGTACCAAATTCCGCCAGCACTTTTTGGCCTAACTCTTGCACCGCCGCCTCGTTCCCCACATCGCCGGGATAAATCAGGATTTTAACTCCTGGCTGTGTTGCCAGTTCCGCCGTTTCCTGCAAAAGCTCGGCCCGTCGCCCCACCAATGCCAGATTCCAGCCAGCTTTCGCCAGCATTATCGCTACCGCCCGCCCTACGCCGCTACCCGCCCCGGTAATTACCCCGTTCATATTTCCCCCCATTTTTAATTTTCACCACAAAGACACAAAGGACACAAAGAGATTAAATTTTAATAACCGTTTGTAGGAGCAGGCTCTGTCCTGCGATTTTCGGACGACAGAGCGTCCTCCTACAATTATGCCTTAAACCCTGAATTCCTCTATGCCTCTGTGGTGAATATTCAAACCGACTGAACCTCGACCCACCGCCGTTGCTGGGCCGACAACAGGGCCGCGTCAATAATCGCCTGTACCCGTGCGCCATCCCGAAACGAAGGCTGACAGGGGCGTTGGTTTAGAATGGCCTCAATAAACTCAAAATCCTGGTCGTAACGGAAAGTTACTAATGGGTCGCCACTTTGGGGGTCACGGGGCGACCCCGGCACTTTCAGGAACTCGGCAGGAACGGGCACAGTTTCCAGACCGCTCCCACCCTTCCGCCCCACCTGTAACTCTAGCGGGCGACCCAGAAAATAAACCAGCGTGCCATCACTGCCGTTTAGCTCACAATAATCCTGACTGCTGCCACCTTCGCCCCGCCCCGTAGCCAGCTTGGTACTCTCGAAATTCCCGGTTACGCCATTCTCGAACTCGGCGATAATCGAAACCCAATCCTCCAAATCCGAAATCTGCCCGTCGCGCTCATCCAGGTAACGGCGGGTACTCGCCACCAGCCGACTAATCGGCCCAACCAGAATCTGACTATAATCCAGACGGTGAGAAAGCATATCGCCTAACTCGCCCGACCCGGCTAATCTTTCTACCTGCCGCCAGCCCAATGGCCGAGTACCCCAATCCTGAAAACGATTAGCCCGGAAGTGCCAGGGCTGCCCCACCGCCCCGGTCTTTGCCAGATGGGTCATGTAGCGCATCGCAGGCACAAAACGGTAGGTAAAGGCCGTCATATGGCGCACCCCCGCCGCTTCCGCCGCCTGATACATTGTCAGACTTTCGGCATAATTCATGGCAATCGGCTTTTCACACAACACATGCTTCCCCGCCGCAATCGCTGCCAGTGAAATCGGGGCATGCAGATAGTTAGGGGTCGCGATAATCACCGCATCTAGGCCGGGATGTTGCAAAAGCTGCTGATAATCGCTGTAGATGGCGGTAATACCTGTTTCGCGACTGGCCTTTTCCAGTACCGCCGGGTTAGAGTCGCACAAAGCCACCACCTGGGCCTCCGGGCAAAAAGCCAGTCCCGGCAAGTGGTTCGCCAACACAATCCCGCCACAGCCAATCAAGCCAACCCCAATTTTACTCAATTTTTATAGCCTCCTTAGCTCAATTTATATTCCAGTAATGGGTCTATTATAGCAGTTTACCCGGTAATAAATCACCGGGCTAAAAGAGCCTGTATTATTGTCGTTGGGGTCTATTTCTTTTGATAGCTATTCCATCTCACCTTGTCTCCCTGAGCCTGCGAAGGGTCTTGCCGATAATAGCAAGATTCTTCACTGCGTTCACGCCCCTTCGGGGTGTGACAAGGTTTAGCTATTTTGCCAAAAACATAGGCTCTCTTAGCGCGGTGGAGTTTGTGCCCTGTACTAAGAGTATTAGTCCCGCGTAATCTTTTAACCTTCGACCTTTGACTTTCAACCTTCGACTTTACCTAACACCTATGAGACCAGATTGGTTAGCTTAAATGTTTGACGCTAACGGCTGGTTGGATTAAACTAGAGTCATACCAAGTGCTTGAACAGGATTTAATTGTAGGGGTGGATTTATAACCCACCTGGTCAGGTTATCCCCCTGAGTACAGGCGGGACAGGTATACCCGCCCCTACAAATTTTAAGGAGTGTTGGGTTATCGAATCACAAGAGACCAAAAGTTTGCCGCGCAATCGCAAATGTGGCAACTGTCGGCATTTTGAAATCGCTCCACTATGGCGTAAAGGCTGGTGTCGCAATCCCCAGCTTTATCCCGTCCATGCTAACCATCTGGTGGATAGCACCTCCCTGGATTGTGAGGGGGGCTTCCGTTCGCGTATCTACTGGGAGCCACTCCCCGAAGGCAGCGGAAAACAAGTACAAGCCCCGCCCGTGCTGAGTTTCGAGGAGCAAAAAGCCGCCAAATCACCCCCGGTTATACCGATTGGGGCGGCCTTTAAGCCCAAGGAATACTCGCCGGAGGAAGATAGCGAGGCTCAACTTCTGCCCGAACTAACCCGACTGCCTGAGCCACGCGACGAAACGGGCTGGCGAGCCGAAGTCCGCCAACGTTTGCCCTTCACCGAAAATTGGCCGCTGGAGAAGTTTGAACCCCTGCACATCTTATTGTGGGGCGCGGCGGGCCTGTTTATCCTGATAGCCTTGATTGTGCTGATGACCAGTGGCAGCAAAAAAGCCGAAGTGGCCCCCACTCTGGCCCCCGCAATGGCGGCTATTGCCACCCAAAACGCCCTGAACACCCTCCAGGTTAGTGCGGGTAACACCCCGGCGGCGAATCAAGCTTCACTCACCCCCACCGTTACTGCCAGCATTTTGGGCAAAACTGGCAAGGTGATGGGGCTGGCGGGCGGCTCGCTAAACGTCCGGCAAGACGCGGGGATTAATGCCAAAGTTATCGCCCGCCTGACCGAAGGCGACCGGGTGCGACTGCTGGACGGGCCAAAAGATGCCGACGGCCAGAAGTGGTATCAGGTTGAGGTAGGCGGACAAACGGGCTGGGTCAGCCAAAAGTTCATTCAGATAGAATAAATTGCAGTTACAAATTCTACATCACGACCAGGATATTGTGGCAGTGAACAAGCCGACGGGCTGGCTGACCCATGCAGACGACCCCCAGGATACCGCCAGCCTGGATTTGGTTAGCTTCCTAAAAAAAAGCCTAGACTTGCCATATCTCGGCATCCACCACCGCCTTGATCGCGAGGTTTCGGGGGTGCTGGTTTTTTCGGCTCGAAAAGAGGCGAATGGCTGGTTGGCACGGGCTTTTGAGGGGCGCGAGGTAGTAAAAGAGTATCTGGCAGTGGTGCAGGGGAAGCTGCCCAGCCGCGCCGGAGTGATTGATACTCCTATCCCCGATAAAGGCGGCAAGAAACTCCCGGCCCTCACCCGCTATCGGGTGGAAGCCCTCTCGCCTGACAATAAACGTAGCCTCGTGCGGCTGACCCTCGAAACCGGACGCACCCATCAACTAAGAGTCCATCTGGCTCAGGTTGGTTGCCCGATTCTGGGGGACACGAATTATGGCCCGCAACCCAATAACTTCCCCCGCCTCTTGCTCCATTCCGCTAAATTAGTGCTACCCAGTCCAAATGGTTGGTTGAATCTGGAAGCTCCTATTCCCGCAACTTTCGCCGAGACCTTGAAGGGGCGCGGTTTAGCCGAATTCGAGCAGGTAGCCAAACAAAGCCTGAAAAGCCTGCAACCTCACAACCTTGATGGGCTAACCGCCCTGTTGGAACTGGCGAAGGAGCGACGGGCCAGCTTTTCGGAGGATACCGATACTATTTATCGGCTGATAAATGCTGCTGGCGATGGGCTGCCGGGATTTACCCTTGACCGTTATGGCCCAGCTCTGGTGCTGAACTTTTATGACCCCGAAATAAAGGCCAGCAGTCCCGCCCTGAAGATTTTGCTAGAGGGGCTGGCGAAGGTTTGGCCCGAACAGTCTATTTATGTCAAGTTTCGCCCACCCACTGCTGCCCGTCTGGGAGATGCCCCTCCGCCCGAAATTGCCCCCCCTCTGCCGCTAGTTGGCCCAACACAGCCCGAATTTGTGGCTCTGGAAAATGGCCTGAAATATATTATCAAGCCGGGGGACGGGCTGAGTGTCGGCCTTTTCCCCGATATGCGCCAAATGCGCGAACGTCTACGTCATTGGGCGGCGGGCAAAACGGTTTTGAACTGCTTTAGTTATAGCTGTGGCTTTGGGGTGGCGGCTCTGGCGGGGGGCGCAACCAGGGTGCTAAATCTGGATGCGGCGCGGCGAGCTTTGGATTGGGGCAAGGAGAGTTATCGGGCTAACGGCTTTGACCCGGCAGATTTTGATTTTGTAGATGGCGATGTCTTTGATTGGCTAACTCGGTTCGGGCGCAAGGGTCAAACTTTTGATATTGTGCTGCTTGACCCGCCCAGCTTCAGCACCACCCGCCAGAGCCGCTTCTCCGCCGACCAGAATTATCCAATGTTAGCCGAACTCGCCGCCAGAGTGGTTGCGTCCGGTGGCCTGTTAATCGCCAGCACCAACCACGCCCGACTGGAACGCCGTAGCTTCAGACAGGCTGTAACCAAAGGGCTGGAGAAATCGGGTCGCCAGCTCCAAACCGCCCCCGCCGTCTACGAAGAGCCCGACCTGGATTTTCCCCATTTAGGCGAGGGCTACCTCAAAATTCTGGTTTTCAAGTTGTAGGAAAAGGTCGAAAGTCGAAGGTTAATTATATTTTAACCGCCAAGAACGCCAAGATTTTTAGAGATACGAAGGGATATTAGTCGCTTCTTAATTTACGCGGGACTGATACCCTGAGTACAGGGCACAGGCTCCACCGCGCTAAGAGAGCCTGTATTTTTTACAAGGTGGCTTCACTTCAAAATAAACCCGAATGCTTGATAGATAGGCTCTTTTAGCCCGGTGATTTATTACCGGGTAAACTGTTCATACCCTTGTCATTCTGAAACGAAGTGAAGAATCTTGCTATTATCGGCAAGACCCTTCGTAAGTTCAGGGTGACAAAGTTGGGTTTGCCCTTCATTACAGGTAACAATAAAGGCAGACACTAAGGTCTGCCCCTACCGAATTTCTATATTAAACTTCTTGGCGTTCTTGGCGGTTCAATTTTCTTTGGTTTGGGAGGCAAGGCAGGCACGGGGACCTGCCCCTACAATTAACCGACCCCTATTTTACGTCCCGGCGATAGAGGTTGCCAGACTGTGGCGGAAAGCCAGACCGCTAACCTTATCCCATTCTTTGCCAAAACCCTCGGTCATTCGGGCAATCTCAAGAATACGTTCAGCGCGATATTGGGACAAGGCCGGGTTTTCGGGCTGTTTCTTGAGCAAGTTGGTCGCTAGGTCAACCGCTACCTGGTGGTCGTGCAAGTCGCCCAGGTAATCCTGAACCTCGGATAGCTGTTTGGAAAGGGTTTTAGCTTCTGGCGAAAGAGCATCCTCGAAAAAGCCGACGGTGTAGCGCAGGCGTTTAGCGGCTACTCGCAAGCGATGGAGGGTTAGAATATCGCCAGGCAGGACGGTTTCATAAGCCTGTAGCTCCTCATACCGCCGCCAGACCGCGCTACCCGCGAAATGACTTACTAACACCGGGAGAGCCTCGTGGTCGTCGGCAGCCGCGTCAGCCACACCAGCCCCCAGAGTATGCAAAAACGCCTCCAGCTTTTCCAGCACCCGCTGGGTTTTCTTGCTATCCAGCCTTTCGTGCATCTCCTCGCGGCCCTTGTCCCGCCGTTTTACCACCACCTCGCGCAAGACCGCCAGTTCTCCAACGGCTTCGGGAGTTTGTTTTGCCAGATACTCATCCAGATGTTGCAAGAAAACGTCGCTATCCCGCACCATGCTCAGGGCGTTAGCCAGCCCCCGCAAGTCGCGGCGGAACTTCCGACAAACCTTGCGTTGCCAGACCGTTTCTTCCATCACCTGAAAAGCCGCCCGCAAACGCCGAGTCGCCACCCGCATGTCGTGAACGCCTTCGGGGTCAGAGCCATCCCGCGCAATCGGCTCACTTTCGGCTAATTTTTTCAAAAAGTCGCGCATAACCGTCCGTCCGGCTTCTGCCAGACGGTTTTTGGCGGTCATCGTGACTTCTTCAGATTCGGGGGCTTCGGTTGGGACGATTTCGGGGGCGGTTTCCTCGATAATAATAATTTGCAGCTCTGCCGTTTCCGGGGCAAGCTCTTGCAACTCTGTCAGGTTATCGGGGGTTACTTTTCGAGCGCGTGAAGTGCGCTTAATCCCTCGTTGGGGAGCCGTGCCATTTTCAGTTGTCATATCTCTACTCCCTTCGACCAAGCTTTGGTTTCTCAGCCGATATATTTTATGTGCGGGAGATGATACAGCAAATGGCAATTATTTACAAACGTTATTCAGCACTTAAAGCCGTTTCGGGCTGCTCTTTAATAACTTTCTCATTTTCTTTAGAGGCGGGCGGCTGGAACAGGCTACGAATATTTTCTACCATTTGGCTATCAACCGCCTCTTTCGCCACCCGGATAGAGTTTTTAATCCCTTTAGCCTTCATCTTGCCGTGCGTGATAATTACCACCCCGTTTACCCCTAGCAAGGGTGCACCACCAAATTCCTCATAATCCAGAGCTTTGCGGACTTTGTTAAAAGCGGGTTTCAGGGCCAGAGCCAACAGCTTATAGAAAAGATTGGCGGTTAGTTCCTGTTTAAGCAGACTAAGTAATACGCTGACCGTGCCTTCCGCCGTCTTGAGAAAAATATTCCCGGTAAAACCGTCGGTCACAACCACATCCACCGCCCCATCGGTAATATCTTTGCCCTCGACGTTGCCCGTAAAATTCAGGCCGGGGGTCTGGCGCAACAGTTTGTGGGTGGCAAGTACCAGTTCGTTGCCCTTGCTGTCTTCCTCACCATTGCTCAAGAGGCCGACTTTAGGATTAGGGCGACCCATTACCTTCTCGGCATAAACCGCACCCATCTGGGCAAACTGAATTAAATATTCGGGGCGCACTTCGGTATTGGCCCCCACATCCACCACCAGCGTCAGGCCCTTTTTGGTGGGGAAAACTGTTGCCAGACCCGGCCTATCCACCCCTTTAATACGTCCTGGCGAACCCAAAGTGGCCCCCGCCATCGTCGCCCCACTATGTCCCGCCGATATAAAAGCGTCCACTTCGCCGTTGGTCAGCATTTTTAGGCCAACCATCACTGAGGACTCTTTTTTGTGCTTGACGGCCTGGGCGGGTTTTTCATCCATTTCGATTACGTCCGGCGCGTGTTTAATCGGTAGGTTCAGTCCGGCGATATTATGTTTCAGGAGCTCGGCTCTGACCACATCTTCCCGACCCACCAGCACGATTTCGACCCCATATTCACGGGCAGCCGCTACTGCCCCCGCCACCACTTCACTCGGCGCGTAATCGCCACCCATCGCGTCTAACGCTATCTTCATCTTTTGACCTAACCCCCTAGCCCCCTTCCCTGACTCATGGAAGGGGGGACAAGAATTCTTGATTCTGACTGCTATCTTCTGACTTCTTTTCCCGCTTTCAGCCTAAAGTATAGCACAATCCAGAGCTGCTTTTTTGGGGCGGGTTTATTAATTTTTACCACAGAGGCACAGAGAACACAGAGGTTTTGCTGGTAGTAGCGGCTAATGAAGATTAACAATTAAATCCGTAAATAGCTCCAGCTTGCCCGGCAATAAATCACCGGGCTAAAAGAGCTTATAAGCTAACCATTGGAAATTGTTTTGGAACTAAGTCGCCTCTTAAAAATACAGGCTCTCTTAGCGCGGTGGCTTTAGTCCCGCGTTATCTAACCCTGCCTCTATTTACGGTTTATTGTGTTAGTCTTCGTTAGCCCCGTGCGAACCAATATAGGGAGGAGCTAAGAGGTTAGATCAAGAAGCGACTAAAGTCACTACTACTATCAAATCCTCTGTGGTGAAATTTTACCTAATACCTATTACCTAACACCTACTTCCGCCCGGTGGTCACACTGAACAGCCCGACTTTTTCCAGGCGACTTTCCACCTGATTAAACCCGGCTTTCTTGGCCCAGCTCTCTAGCAACTCCGCCGGACGACACTTCATAATCCAGGGCTGACCGTCGCGGTTGGGTAGCACGTTGGCGATAAACTCAAGCTGAGGGTGGCGGGTCTGAGTGGTAAAGTAAATTGCGCCACCTGGTACTAGGATATTATGTAAAGTTACTAACGATTTTTGGATAAGCTCGTCATCTAGCAAAAGCTCGTATAGCCCCGAAACCACGATAATGTTCGGCGCACCGCCCAGCCCAACCTGCGTCGAGGCGGGGTTAAAAGCGTCGCCCTGCTCGTAGTGGATATGGGGCAAACCCGCCGCCTCGGCCTGTTGCTCGCCCTGTGTCAGACCGTCCAGCGATAAATCCCGACACAAAATCCGCAGGTCAGTCCGTTCCTGTCCGGCTTCGACCAAAAGTTCCTGCAAATAGCGACCCGGCCCCGCGGCTACATCCAGCAAGCGGGTCGGTTGACCAGCCGCCCGGTTCTGTTCGATTTCGTGGTGCAGCATATTCTTGAGCAAGTTACGTCGCGCCCGGATGCCCCGCCAGCCCACCGCGTTCAGATACACCCGGTCTATCAGCTTACCAATCAGGAACGAGCCCTGCGCCTTGTCCAGATATACATAGTCCAGCATCGAGCCGCTGTCAAAGCCGTATTGATAGCCGACCTGCACCCCCTGGCTGGTTTTGCCGACGGTTGAGAGCAGCCCGCGCATTATCGCCCATTTTATCTTGCCAAAGAAACCGGGTTGGGTTACTTGCATTTCGTGGGCCTTGTTCTTAGGTAACAAATCACTATTTAAGGTCGTCATTTTCTTTTCTCCTTTTAATGGTTGTCGGTTGTCAGTCGTCGGTTGTCGGAATTTCCCGTAGGAGGATGCTCCGTCAGCCGATAGTTATCGCAGGGCAGAGCCTACTCCTGCAAATTCCCCGACCCCCAGCTCCCGACCCCTATTTCCAAATCAACACCAAATAATAAACCAGTGGGGCGACCAGCAACAGGCTGTCTATGCGGTCTAGCAAGCCGCCGAAGCCCGGAAGCAACCCCCCCGCATCCTTGACTCCGCGCTGCCGCTTAATTAGCGACTCCAGTAAGTCGCCCCAGATGCTGCCGAGGCCGATAATCGCCGCCAGCAGCCCCATTCGCCACCATTCCAGGCCCAGCGACAGGGCTAAAACCACCAACACCGTCGCCAGACCAGCCCCCAGAAAACTGCCCAGGACACCGCCCCAACTTTTGTTAGGGCTTAGTTTGGGAGCCAGCTTCGGCCCACCGATAGCCTTCCCCGCACAAAACGCCCCAACGTCGCTGAGGGCCACGCCTGTCCCCACTAACAAAACCAGTCCAGGCAGATTACCGAGGCCAAGACCCAATAGATGGGCCGGAAGCCAACCCAGATATAAATACCCCCAGAGGGTCGCCTGTGCCAGCCTGAAACGTTCGCCAACTTCCTGTTCACCCTTCGCGGGATACAGAGCTAACGCCGCCACCCCGCCAAAAGCTATTAGCGGCGTGACCATCAGCCCTTCGCGACCAAAAACCAGCATTCCCAGCAAGGTCAGCCAGCCCCCCGCCACCACTACATAGCGGTGCAAGTCGGGCAGTTTGGTAAGTTCGGCGTATTCCCTGGCCCCCTGCCAGCAGATATAGCCACACAGCAGGGCGATGGTCAGTGGGCCACACAGCGTCGCAGCCACAAACAACGGGGCAATAATGGCCCAGGTGCGATAGCGTTCCCACAGTACCCGGCGCGGCGTGCCAGTGGTTTGAGGGCCCCCTGCCATAACCGGGCGGCGCATCAACCCCTGTACCCACAATAGTAGCCCCGCCCCACCAAATACCGCCAACATTGCTATTACTACCGAACCACTTGCCGGATTCAGCACCGGATTCACCCATAATCCCATTGCTTTACCTCAATCTAAAATCGAATATCTAAAATTAGAATTCCCCGTAGGAGGCTGCTCCGTCAGCCGATAACCCATCGCAGGACAGAGCCTGCTCCTACGAATTCTTGCTTCTGACTGCTGACTGCTGACTCCTCAGTCCTTTTAACTCCGTGTAAATCCAGCGATAGCGTTGCACAATCGTCAGGAGCAGGGCGGGCAGGAAGGCTGCTAATAGCCAGTTCCAGGCCACCGCCCCGAACACCAGCACCAACGGCGAAAACAGAGCCAGATAAATCATGCGGTCAGCTTTCGCCAGTAACCCCCCGAATTGCCGCTTGCCACCCGCCGCTTTAGCCGCCGTGCCCAGGTAGCTATTCAACAGGGTTAGCAGCAAAACCATCCAAGCCAACGGGCCAAATACCTGACTGTTCAAAACTAGCCCCATCAGCACCGCCGCATCCGCCAGTCGGTCACTGAACTCATTAAAAACTTCGCCCCAAGGACGGGCCAACCCTGATTTTCGGGCCACCAAGCCATCCAGCGCGTTTGCCGCTAGTCGTCCGATTGCCAGTGGCGCAACCGCCAGGGCAAACCAGGGTGAATAAGCCGTTGCCGCCAGCGATAGACCCAGCAATCCGGCGCAACCCACTCCAAACAGGGTTATCTGGTCAGGGTGTACCCGGCGACGTAATAGCGTGGCTTCGATACCACCCAGACGGGCTTGCCACCAGGGTTTTATCGAATAAATCCCCCCTGAAATTTTAGTTCCCATTGCCTTACTCCAATCTAAAATCGAATATCTAAAATTAGAATTAACCGTAGGAGGCTGCTCCGTCAGCCGATAATCATCGCAGGACAGAGCCTGCTCCTACGGGATTATCGAATCATCGCAGGACAGAGCCTGCTCCTACGAGGATTCTTGCTTCCACCTCCGCCGCAACCTGGGCGGGGTCACAGTTGGGGGCAAAGGAGAGCGGTTTGCCAAAAGTTACGGTTATGGGCTGGCTGCGGGGCCATTTTGCGCCTTTAGGCATGGCGGCATATGCGCCATCAATCCAGACCGGGATAACCGCCGCGTTAGTCGCAAGCACCAGCCGGCCAATCCCCCGCTTGAAAGGTTGAAGCTGCCCGGTCGGGCTACGAGTGCCTTCCGGGAAGATAAGCAAGCTCTGTCCAGCCTGTAACATTTGTTGCGCCGTTAGCAGGCTGGCGGCACAACCCTCACCCTTCCGCACAAAGGGAAAGGCATTGATAACGGTGCTGACCAGGGCACTTTTCCAACCCTTATTAAAGAAATAGTCCGCCGCCGCCGCTACTTTTAGCCGCAATCGCCAGCGCAATGGCAACGCCGCCAGCACCACCAGGGTGTCAAGATGGCTGCTATGGTTGGCGGCGAAGATGTAGGGCCCTTGCCCCGTCAGGTTTTCCAGACCCCGCGCTTTAACGGGCGTTACCAGGCTTAATGCCGGGAATAAGGCTAGCTGTCGGATACCCTCGCCCAGCCACTCCTTGAAAGTTACTTCGCCCTCAACCCGATTACTGTAGGTAGATTGCTGGAAGGGCGGTGTCGTTGATTTAAATGTTTCCATAAATACCTCCTAAAAAATAACGAGTATCTGGCGCATTTCCAAAAGACCTATTAGGCATTAGACAAACCCTCACCCTAGCCCTCTCCCACCGAATGGGAGAGGGGATAACTCCTCCTCCCATCTTAGAGGAGAAACTCCCTTACAGGTTGGGATGAGGGATTGCCACGATCTACTAACTTTCTTTATTAGAGAGGTTAGGATAAATTCTCGTCCTCTGTTTTCTTTCATCCTTCATCCTTCCTACTTCATCCTTTTCACACTGCCACTATAGCCGTTAACTATCTGCCAAAAACAGGGCTTGAACTGTATTTTGAACTGTCACTTACTGCCATTTACTGTAAGCTCTAACAGTTTTCTAACAATCTGAAACTTTGGTTTAGCGATTACGTATCTTCTAAATAGGAACAAGAAATCTTGTTCCCCCTTCCACTTCAGGGAAGGGGGCTAGGGGGTTAGGTCAACCGACAACCGTGAGAGGCGTAACTATGGATTTACTAAGTAACATATTTCTAGGCTGTTTTATTTTCGGCCTGATTTTTACGATCGCTTCTTTTCTATTGGGCGGTTTAGGACATCTAGGCGGAGCCGACGGAATTGGACACGGTGGCGGACATGTTGGCAATCTGGGTCATGTGGCGCACGGACTGGAAACAGGCCATCACGGCGGCGAGGCTCCGGGCGGCGGTCTGAACTGGTTTAATTTCAACGCCATCATCGTCTTTATCACCTGGTTTGGCGGGGCGGGCTTTGTGGTGACCTCGCTAGGTGCAACTGGCTGGTGGTCTATCCCAATTGCGGTGGTGGGCGGTATCATCGGCTATTTCGCCATCCTGTTCTTTTTCGCCAAAGTTTTGTACCCTTCCCAGACTCCTTTTATGGACTCCTCAGACTATGACCTCACCGGGACGGTGGCGCGGGTGAGCAGCAGCATCTTTGAAAACGGTATAGGTGAAGTAATCTATACCAAATTCGGGACGCGGCGCAGTGCCCCCGCCCGTAGTGCTGGTGGGCAGCAATTCCCCAAAGAAACTCAGGTGGTGATTTTACGGGTCGAAAACGGCGTAGTATTTGTGGACGACCTGGACAAATTGCTCAACGAGGCGGGCGGCGAACAATGGGCCGCTAATTCCCAGGTAACAAATGTTGAGAAAGAAATAAGATAGCCGGAGAGCGATTAATAATTTAGTGTCAGTTTTTGCCAGGGCGAATTAGAATCGCCCGCAGCTTGAAAGGCAGGCAGGAATCATGGAACTTGCAATTGCAGTTGGTGGCGGCGTACTGGTGGTATTGCTGCTGATAATTTACATCAGCGTGGGTCTTTACCGCAAGGTCGGCCCAAACCAGGCGTTGATTGTTTTCGGGCGGGGCGGCACACAGGTCGCCGTTGGCGGCGGGCGGATTGTCTGGCCCTTTGTCCAGAACGCCCGCGATTTGTCCCTTGAGTTAATGAGTTTTGACGTAGCCCCCCAACAAGACCTTTACACCAAACAAGGTGTGGCGGTTACGGTGGAAGCGGTAGCCCAGATTAAGATTAAAAACGACCCGGTTAGCATCCGCACCGCCGCCGAGCAACTGCTTACTAAAAATGCATTGGAGCGCGAAGGGCTGATTCGGTTAGTAATGGAAGGCCATTTGCGCGGTATTATCGGGCAGCTAACAGTTGAGCAAATTGTGAAAGAGCCCGAAATGGTGGGCGATAGAATGCGCTCGACCAGTTCTGAAGATGTAAGCAAAATGGGGTTAGAGGTAATTTCGTTTACCATCCGTGAGGTGCGCGACAAAAACGAGTATATTGCTAATATGGGTAAACCTGACATCGCCCGTATCAAACGCGATGCCGATGTAGCCACTGCCGAAGCCGAGCGCGATACCGCCATGCGCCGTGCCGCTACCATGCGTGAAGCTAGCGTGGCCCGTGCCGAAGCCGACCAGGATCGGGTTATCGCCGAAACCGCCTCCCAGACCCGTCAGGCTGAGGCTACCCGCGACCTTGAGCTAAAACGCGCCGAGTATAACGCTTCGGTGCAGCGCGAGAAGGCTACCGCCGATAAATCCTATGATATTCAGACCGCCGTTATGGATCAGCAGGTGATGGCGGAAAAGGTTCGGATCGAGCGGATACGCAAAGAGGAAGAAACCAAAGTGCAGCAAGCCGAAATCTTGCGCCGGGAGAACGAGTTGATTGCGACAGTTTTGAAACCTGCCGAAATTGATAAGCGACGGATTGAGACCCTGGCAGATGCCGAGCGGATAAGCAAGATTTTGGATGCTACCGGGCAAGCCGATGCCATCCGCCTCAAGGGGCAAGCCGAGGCCGATATACTCATAGCACGTGGTAAAGGTCAGGCCGAAGCCACCAAAGAAACCGGTCTGGCGGAAGCTATCGTTATCAAGGCGAAGGGTGAAGCCGAAGCTGAGGCTATGACCAAAAAGGCCGGAGCGTTCCACGAGTACAATCAGGCCGCTATTCTGGACAAGCTGTTGAGTGCTATGCCGGAACTGGCCCGCGCCCTGGCTGAGCCTTTGAGCAAGGTGGACAAGATTACCATTGTCAGCACGGGCGATGGTACAGGCAAACCCGGCTTTGGAGCGAACCAGATTACAGGCGATTTAGCCAAGATGGTCGCCCAAATCCCAGCCTTGCTTGAAACCTTGACCGGGGTGAAAATCCAGGATTTGATGAGTCAAATCCCGGAAATTAAAGCCAGCACCAACGGCTCTAGTAACGGTTCCAGTAATGGCTCTACCAACGGGGCTACCCCCCTCAGTGGCGTAGTTATTGTACCAATGGAGAATAAGTCGGAATAAGGTTGTTGGTCGTCAGTAAATTCGTAGGGGCGGTTCGCGAACCGCCCTAGACAAACAATTTTTGTAGGGGCGAACCTTGTGTTCGCCCTTTTTTGTTTTCCACACCAACCCCGGTAATAAATCACCGGGGGCCTGTGCCCCGAAGGGGTAAAAAGAGCCTATCCTTCAACCATTCGGGTTTATTCTTTGGTTAAGCCAAGCTGTCAAAAACATAGGCTCTCTTAGCGCGGGGTTTCAATCCCGCGTTATCCAATGCCTACCCCTATCTACGGGTTATTTCGTTAAAGCTCATAAACCCCGAGTAATAAGTGCCCCTACAGACATCCCAAAGGGCGGTTCGCGAACCGCCCCTACGAATTCATCCTGTTTATCCTGGTGAATAAAAACAGGGCGAACACGAGATTCGCCTCTACGAATTCTTTTTCCCCCTTCCGCTTTAGGGAAGGGGGCTAGGGGGTTAGGTCTTTTCGCCCCTACGAATTTCCTCGATTTTGTTATAGGTGTTATAGCTAACAGACGATACAATATATTTACTGTATACTGCCAGGAAGAATGTTCCAGGAACCAGCTGATAAAACCCAAAATAGAGCGGAAACTTTAAGGTGCTTGAAGAAGCTACTCTTTAACTGTCTCCATTATGAACTCCTGTCCCCTTTCGCCCCAGGTTGCCTGTGGAAGGCTCAGCTGTCCAGAAAGATTAACCAAATACAATGTCTACTTATAATGTCTACCGCTCTAGCGGTTCCAGGCTTATTTTAGTGACCCTGTTGCTGTGTATTATACTGTCGGCTTGCGGCGACCAGAATACTCCGATAGTCTCTCAAGGCGCGGCGGCAATTGGCCCCCAGACCACTCCGAACCCGGCGGTTACCACTGTATCCGCCAAAGCCACCCCCAAGGGTGGGGCTACTACCGCTAAAGCGGCGGCTGGCGTACTCCATATCTGTAGTTTGCTAACTAAAAATGAGGTTGCCGCCAGCTTAGGTGGAACGGTTGCGGTAGATGCCGCCAGTGATTCATTGGGGGAGTTTGGTCAAGCAACCTGCAATTACACCAACAGCACCGGGGGTTTGACCGTCCAAGTCTCTATAACTGGTCAATCTAAGGCCGATTTCGAGAATAGTTTCAAAACCCTCGGTGGTCAGGCGGTGCCGGGTCTGGGAGATTCGGCTTTTTTCACGGGTGGACAACTTAGCACCCTGAAAGGCAAAGTTGGACTGGTAATATTTCTGGTAAATCCCGTTGGTGGCGGTTCAACTGTTTTGAGTAACGCCACAGATTTGACCAACAAAGTATTAACTGCTCTGGGAAAGTCTAACCACGCCAGCGACGTGACTTCTGCCGCAGCAACGGGCAACTCGGTAACCGCCGCCGATATTCCAGTTTATCCTGGTTCAGTGCAGGTTGATAATCGCTCAAGCTTTGGTACTCAATTAGCCACCTTCACCAGTGCCGATGATTACACTACGATTGTGAGTTGGTTTAAGAAAATAATTGCCGCCAACAACTGGACCGGGACGGTGACCCTGGAGCCTGAAACGGATGATACTATAATCAGTGCCGGAAAAGCCACAGCTAATACAAGTTCCCGATTGCTGGTTAGTATTGAAGGGCCGAAGAAAGCTGACCGGGGGACTATTTCGGATAATAACGGCAATCCTGTAGTATTAAACCCAAATGATACCTTGATTGTGGTGACGCTTAGATAAAAAAGAAATCCCCTGATGCAGGGCGACCCAGCCCCTACAGAAATTCCAAAGGGCGGTTCGCGAACCGCCCCTACGAATTCATCCTGCATATCCGTGTGAATAAAAAGGGCGAACACAAGGTTCGCCCCTACGGAAATATTACATAATACCGGGCGGGGAGACCCCGCCCCTACGAAATCTGGTTCCCCCTTCCATGTAGGGACACGATGTATCGTGTCCAGGGGGTAGGTGATACCTCAAAGAACCCCTCACCCTAGCCCGTAAGCTGGCTTCTCCCAAAGGGAGAGGGAACAGAACCGCCCCTACGAAATCCTCTCGATTTTAGATTTCTTCCTCATCCTTCATCTTTCATCCTTCGATAAGGGGTTAGGTTTACTTAAACAATACTAGGGTCTTTGTATTCGCCGTAGACCTTGCGTAGTACCCCCGCAATTTCGCCCAGCGTGGCGTAAGAATTACAGGCATCTATCAGGTAGGGCATCATGTTTTCCTGAGCTTCGATGGCTTTGGCGCGAAGCTTTTCCAGCACCGCCGTAGTATGTTCGTTGTCGCGCTCCATCCGAAGGCGGGCGAGACGGGCACACTGCTTGCGATAGCCGTCCGGGTCAATCTGCAAAATCGGGATTTGCAAGGTCTCATCCTCGGTGTAATCGTTTACCCCCACGATAACGCGCTTTTTGGAGTCAACCTCCTCCTGGAAGCGGCAACTGGCATCCACAATCTCGCGCTGCGGGAAGCCCAGGTTAATTGCCGCCGACATGCCGCCCATCGCATCAATCCGCCGTTTGTATTCGTAAAAACCGCGCTCCATCTCGTTAGTCAGAGCCTCCACCATATAGCTACCGCCCAACGGGTCAACGCTGGTGGTCACGCCGCTTTCGTGAGCGATAATTTGCTGGGTGCGGAGGGCAATTTTCACGGCCTTATCGCTGGGCAAGGCCAGGGCCTCGTCCATCGAGTTAGTGTGGAGCGATTGCGTGCCACCCAACACCGCCGCCAACCCCTGAATAGCGGTGCGGACAATATTGATTTCGGGTTGTTGGGCACTCAGGCTGCAACCCGCCGTCTGGGTATGGAAACGTAATATCCAGCTTCGGGGATTTTTCGCGCCATAGGTGTGGCGCAACTCCCGTGCCCAGATGCGCCGAGCCGCCCGAAACTTGGCAATTTCCTCAAAAAAGTCGTTGTGGCAGTTAAAGAAGAAGCTCAGGCGCGGGGCAAAATCGTCCACGTCCAAGCCGCGCTTGATACCTTCCTCCACATAGGTCAGGCCATCAATCAGGGTAAAAGCCAGTTCTTGCAGGGCGGTGCTGCCCGCCTCCCGGATGTGGTAGCCGCTAATGCTGATGGTGTTCCACCTGGGCATCTCCTTCGCCCCAAACTCCATCGTATCCACCACCAGTTTCAGGCTGGGTTCAGGCGGGTAAATATAAGTATTCTGGGCGATATACTCCTTGAGGATGTCGTTCTGGGTGGTGCCACCCAACACCTTGCGGGGGTAGCCCCTTTTCTCGGCGGCGGCGATATACATGGCCCACACAATCGGGGCAGGGCCGTTGATGGTCATGCTAGTAGTAATCTGGTCGAGCGGCAGGCCGTCCAGCAGCATTTCCATATCTTCCAGGCTGCTCATCGCCACCCCGCATTTGCCCATCTCGCCCTCGGCTAAGGGGTCGTCACTATCGCGCCCATAGAGCGTCGGGAAATCGAAGGCGATACTCAGGCCGGTCTCGCCATGTTCCAGCAGATATTTAAAGCGGCGATTGGTTTCCTCGGCAGTGCCAAAGCCCGCAAACTGGCGCATCGTCCAGTATTTGGCGCGGTACATGTTGGCATGCACCCCCCGCGTATAGGGATACTCGCCCGGCATCCCCAGGTCGCGGTCATAGTCCATTTCGGCGATGTCGTCGGGGGTATAAAGGCGGTTGATAGGCATTCCGCTAACGGTGGTAAATTCTACGCCATCTTCGAGGGCGCGTTCCGGCATTCGCTCAACCGTTTTTTTGAGGGTGGTTGCTTCCCAGCGACGACGGCGTTCGCCAGTTTGACTCACTTTGTCAAAATTATAACTGCTCATTTGTATCTATTCTCCCTTTTAACGGTTGTCGGTTGTCAGTGATCGGTTGTCAGTAAAAAGTAACGAGTACCGAGTTAAAAGTTGTTGGTTGTTCGATTTTAGATTTTGGATGTTTGATTTTGGATTTATCCGACAACCGACGACTGACAACCACTCAACTAATTGTAGGCTATGGGGCAACTTTTTTCAATAGTGATGGTGTTTAGCAAGATATGTAGCAAGTGCCACTTGAAAGATGCAGGAAATAGTCTATAATAAAAACAGAACATATTTTCTGAAAATAAATGGGAGGATTGGTCTATGTCAGATAAGCCCACAAAGCCTTTTATTCAAGTGCCCGAAGAAATAGTCTTGAATAAGGTGGTTTCTTCTTCGGCTTTGCACCTCTATATTATTCTGCTACGCTACGCCCGACAATCCGGCTATTGCTGGCCCTCGCAGGAAACGTTGGCAAAGGATATAGGCCGCTCTATCCGTCAAGTTAGAACACTTTTGAATATATTAGAGCAACGAGGCTTGATTGTCATTGACCATAGGGGTGAATCAGGTGAGTCCAATCATTATTACGTTTTATATAGTGTAGGCGGGCCAAAGTTTGTGGAAGAAAGTAACCCGGAATTCTTCCCGGAGCTAGTAAGGAATGATGAAGATGAGTCCAACAGGGGTAAAAATTCTTTACTATCCCCGGAACTCCACTTCCGGGAGGGGTAATAATTTAATACTACCCCCGGAAACCCACTTCCTGGGGGGACGGAAGTAGAGTTCCGGGGAGGGCGGAAGTTTATAGCCTACGAATCATATACAATTAAGCATAAGCATTTAAGCATAAACAACAACAACAGATAGCTACAACTTGTTGTTGTTTATCTAAAATCGAAGGAGTCAGAATTTGTAGGAGCAGGCTCTGTCCTGCGATATTCATCGGACGGCGGAGCATCCTCCTACGGTTAATCCCGATTTTGGATTTCCCCAACCCTCGACCCCTAACCCCCATCCCCTACCAATACCAACCCTTGCAGCGGGCGTACTCGCTACCCAACAAGCCGAGGTTAACGGGCCCGGTGGTATTGTCGGTGCCATTGATAGTGACTTCGAGTCGGGCAAACTCAAAATATTGCAAGCGGCGTTTAACATTGCCATCGCTGATTTCAAAGGCGGGGCTAATGGGCTGACCCAACGACTGGTTTAGCTTGAGGTAATCCACAAAAGCGGGATTAGTTTTGGGGGCGGCAGTGCCAACACTGGCAGGGGGCTTGGGAATAGCCTCACAGGTGGTCAGACTCAGGACATCCGTGCCGAGCTTACCGAGCTTCACTAGCTTATCGCCGGGACTCTCTACCAGCCAGCCCCGCTCGAAAAACTGCACCCGACCGACCGTATCCAGGTCGAAATCCTCACTGACCGGGTAGCCATAACGGGCAATCCCCCCGGTAGTATCATAAGTCCGCATAAACTCACCGCGCATACTGTGGCGGGTCGCGGCGATAAACCGCCCACCATCTGGCAGGTTAGCATCGGCAGCACCCCCCGCCAGAGGATAGAAATTCAGGGCTTCTGGGGCAATTTTCCAGTTAGTATTAAGTCCGGCGGAGGGGCTGAAAGTCAGGTCGCCCTTGCTAAACAGGGTTTGCAGGGAGTCGTCCAGGGGTAAATCCTGCCGAAACTTGCGGGTAGTGGTATCTTTGGGCCGCACTACCACCAGATATTTAGCTGCCGGATCGAGCTTGCTGGCGTTGGCCCCCAAAAGCTGGAAAGAACCCGCCGGGTCATAGGTCAATTCGCGCCAAGAGCTGGGTTTTTCGCCAACGATGGTTAGCCAAACCTGAATCGAGTCGGGACTTGGCCCGTCCAGCCGCACATTTACCGCCGCGCCCCCCGAAACAACCGCCGCCGAGGTAGTAGTAACCGCCGCCACCGTTGTAGCAGAAGCAGAAGGAGAATTAGCCTGGGTATTATTCTTGCCGATATTTCCCAGGATATTTGCTACCACCAGCAGAGCCACTAGCCCCACCACCAGACCGATTGCCCCTGGAATAGCATAACGGGATAACCCCGCCATAAACCCGCTACTAGCCTCACGACGGCGCAGGGGCGTAGTGGGCGGCGGGGCTGAGCCGGGCTGTCCGGCAATACGGCTGGCGGTATCCTGAATGGGGTCGGACATCCCTAGATTGCGAAGCGTGCCGCTAACCCCTACTAGCCGTTCGGACTTGGCGAAACGGTCAGCTTGCCCCGCCGGAGGGACACTGCCATAACCAACCGGGCTGGCGGGCGGCACATAGGTAAAAGTAGCCCCATCCGAGGCGGGCTGAGTGGGTAACACCCCGTTATTATTACCGCTATCAACCCGACCCTGGCTAGTACCTACAAAATTAGCATCGCTGGGCGGAGTCGGGCTGGGATTAATCAGGGGCGGGCGCGGCTCAGAATAGGTCGCACGAGCGTAGGTCGCGGGTGGTTGGTCGGTAGGCAAATCCAGCGGTAAGGCCCCCCGTCGGCCTAATTGCTGCTCCCGCTCGATACGGTCAATTTCGCTCAGGCGTTGCTGGGCCGCCGCCATCCCCAGAGCCTGAGCCTTGACAAAATAGGGACGAGCCTCGCCATATTGCTTTTGCTCAAGTAACCATTTGGCATAATCGTAACAGACGCGCGGGAAGGTTGGTTGCCAGGGATTGGGCGAAATAATCTGACCAAGTTGGTCAACCAGATAAATATACTCGCTGCCAATCTCCTTACGCCCGTTGTCCCAGGCTTTTTGGGCACGACTGACCCGCTCTTTGAGCCGGGTAACTGACTCCGCTTCGGGCTTGCCGTCAGCCCCGGCGGTGCGGGAGGCCGAAAATTTTTCCAGACCGTTGGGGATGGGTAGGTTGCCGTTTTCCCCTCTGGTAGCCGAGTTATTACCCCCTGGTTGCCGCGCTTTGCGGTCTTCCAGAGAACGTAATTTACTGTTGGAAAGTGAAACCAGCCGAGCATCCCGGGGCTTGAGGGGTTTTATTAATTCGTACCAGGCCACCGCATCCTCGGTATTGCCCGTCTGGGCCGCGCCATCCCCCAAACCCATATAAATAACCGCTAAATCGTCCTGAATTGCCCCAAAGCTGGCATCGCGGGCATACAAACGCTGGGCGATAGATAATTTTTGCTCAACCGACTGGTCGGGCTTCTCTAGCTCAAGGTAGAGGGTATTAAGCTCCTGCACGGTACGAATCCGGCTATCCTGCGGCTTGAGGCGGGCGGCGAAATTGGCAAAATCCAGCGAAAGTTTATAATTATAGGCGTTACTGGCCTTGCGACTCTCTTCCATGCAATAATCGAAAATAACCCCATCGTAACGATTGATGTTTTCTTCAACCAGCCGTTTGTGCATCCGACCCGCTCGCACCAGCTCGCCACTGGCAATCGCCCCACCAATATAACGCACCAGCAAATTGCTCAAAACCTCATACAGACCATGATGGCTGGCGTTAACTTTTTCCAGAATAAATAACTCGTTCAGCCCCTCCTCCCACTGCCCCAACGCGAACAATTGCTGGCCCTTTGCCAGAATAGTTTCGGATTGAGCCACAATCTGGGCCGGGCTTTTCTCCAAAGCCTGTTCAGGTTGGACGGCTTCCGGGGGAGGGCTATTTCTCAGACCAATCGGCACATAAGGGATGCCGCTCAGGGTGGTGGGCTCGTAAATTTCCTCGCTGATAGGCGGGGCCAGATTGCGGCGTTCGTCCAAATCCTGCCGGGTACGTTCCAGCAACCGCTCTAGCTCTGGTATCGCCACCCGCATACCTAGCTCGTCCACCATCGCCAGCGCAAGGGTAATGTTATCGCGTCCGCCCGCTTTCATAGCCGCTTCGACCATTTCGTGGCAGAGGTCGTGGAACTTTTGGGGCTCCCAACTGTGCCGGATGTCGCCCAAACCGTCGGTCAGTAGCGTTTGCAGTCTTTCCTCGCCCACCATGTCCCACAGGCCGTCGCTGCATAACATTATCAAGTCCTGATTTTGCAGATTGGACAGGTTAATATCTATCAGAACAGTCGCTTCCAGACCCAAAGCGCGGGTGATAGTGTGGCGGCGGTTGTCGGTTTTGAGGCTCTCGGCGGTTATTTGTCCGCTTTCTACCAGCCCCTCGCCAAACTCCACCACCCAACTATGGTCGGTAGTGACGGGGAAAAGGCCCTTAACGGGGCGTTGCAGATAAATCCGGGTGTCGCCAACGTGGGCGGTGATAAGCTGGTCGCCAATGATTAGCCCGCAAGCCATGGTAGTTGCCATGCCGGGGCGATCCTGCGATAGTACAAATACTTCGTAGTTGGCCCGCAAAAAGGCGTTTTCCAGAGCGATGACGGGGTTAAAACCCTGCTGGAGGTAGAAGCGGTCAAACTCACCAAGCATGGTTTCAACGGCGGTTTTGCTGGCAAGAGCCCCCGCCATTCCCATACTCACGCCATCCGCCACCACCAGCAAACAACAGGCCAGAATATTTTTCTCAGGGTCAGCCGGGATGAAAAGATGACCGTGAAAATCCTGCTGTTCTTTCTTGCGAAGGCCAATGTTAGCTTCTTCTACTATTCTAAGGGAGAGTTGCGCCACTGTTAAAATAACCTTGTTTATCTTCTAAATTTCACATTGGGTTAATTTTGAAAGAAATACCCCGATTTCGAGCATTTTACACTATTTTGGATTTTGGCGCATGCAGGAATGGTTGTTGGTTATTGGTTGTTAGTTGTTGGTTGACCTAACCCCCTAACCCCCTTCCCTAATCCCCCTGAGTACAGGAGGGACAGGCGCGGAAGGGGGAATAAGATTTCGTAGGGGCGGTTCGTGAACCGCCCAGCTGGGGATTTCTGTAGGGGCAGACCTCGGTGTCTGCCCTCTTTTGTTGCCCAGATGGGCATTTCGTAGGGGTGTGGTTTTCAACCCGCCCAGATGGGAATTTTTGTAGGGGCAGACCTCCGTGTCTACCCTCTTTTGTTGCCCGGTAAAGAACCTCGGACACGATGCATCGTGTCCCTACAAAGAAACCTGGCAATTTAAGCAACAAAAAGGGCGAACAGCATACCCTGAATACAGGGCGACCAGCAGGTCGCCCCTACGAATTCACCGACAACCGACAACCGACCACTGACAACCGTTCACCCCTACCAGACCGGGGCGGGACGTTGGCGAGTCATATTCCAGGCGGGGTTGGCGTACTTTTCGGTAACGAGGTTGTTAGTTCGGGCGGTTTCGGCAGGGGTAGGCTGGCTCTGGCTAAAATTCAGCTTGAAATGTTCAGCAAAACCCGCGATAAAGGCGGTTTCGGCCTCAGCGTAACTAATATCCCGGCCTAGCGCGGCACTAAGGCTGTTCAGGCGCGACTCAACCTGAGCGATTGCGGTCTCACGAGTGAGACGGGGCGGTGGTTTCAGGGCGGTAAACAGCCGCGCCACATCCACCGTCAGCAAAATCGTACCCTGCTGCAACAAAGCGTTCCCCCGCCGTGCCTGAGCACTCCCGATAACCTTGCGCCCGTTAGAAGTTATCTCGTAGGCACTCGGCGCGTCAAAACAGGCGGCAGTAGCGGGATTGCGGCTAACCTTACGTTGCTCATCACCCGCCGCTTCTGCCCCCACTCCTAACCTTTGCAGCCCCGCCAGCAAAGCCTCACTTATTTTGCGATAGGACTCTAAAATCCCACCTTGCAACAAGGGGTCGTCGGTGGCGGCTACCAGACTATAGGTTAGCTCGCTGGTTTCGTGAAGGATCGCCCGACCACCAGTGGGACGGCGCACCCAATCAATCCCTAGCCGTTCGCAGCCCGCCAAATCCACCTCGCGCTCCACCTTCTGGGCATAGCCAAGTGATAGACAGGCGGGTTGCCAGCCGAAAAAGCGCAGGATGGGCGGGGGGGTTTCGCCCCGCTGTTGGGCTGCTAAAAATTCCTCAAGCAAGGCTTCGTCCAGTGCCATATTCCAGGCTCCGGGATTAGCCCCGCTCTGGATAAGTCGCCAATTATATTTCTCGGTTTGGGTTTGCATAGGACGATTATAAACTATCGGGCAAATCAAAATCCCCGAATTATTCACCACAGAGGACACAGTTTTATAATCAAGTTTGCAACCCCATACCCAACCTTGTCACCCTGAACTTGCGAAGGGTCTTGCTTATAATAAGAAAATTCTTCGGCTGACAGAGCAGCCTCCTACGACGTTTAGAATGACAAGGTTGGTTATTTTGTAAAAAACACAGGTTCTCTTAGCGCGGGGTTTCAATCCCGCGTAATGTTTCCACCTAAAAGGGCGACCAGCAGGTCGCCCCTACGAATTCTTATTTTTGGTTTGGGGGTTAGGTTCTAGTCGTTGAAGCGGTTGTTGTATTCGGTGTGGAGGAAATCCAGGGCGATTTTGAGTTGAGGCTGGTCAATATAGCCAAACGAAACCATAATATCGCCCAGCTTCTCGTTGTGACCCTGCTGCCGGAGATATTCCTGATAATGGACGGCAGCCTTAACCTGAAGCTCGGTGACAAAACCGCGTTGCACACAATATTGACCGAGGCGGGGAATGCTAGAGGTATCATCGGCATCATTGCGCCACTGTTTAAGCAGACTGGAGCCGCTCAACAGATTATCAAGCTCGGCGCAACGGCGTTCGGCTAACTCGTAATAGGTGCGGGCCATTTCGTGGTGGGGGTTATTTGCCAGCAAGCGTTTGAGATAATTACGGGCCTCAAAAGGGTCGCTAGTTAAAGTAGCACACCACAACAGGGCTACTTCGTTATTAAAATCCAGCGTTAAAACCTGTTTGAAGCTTTTCAGGGCCGCTTCCTTGTTGCCCTGGCGAGACTCAGTAACGCCATTTACCAGGAGTTGGTTAATACTGGCCTTTATACCTGCTACATCTAAACTCATGGCAATCCCCCATAGTTCCCATTACTTTTTTCCTACTTACCCCTATTATAGCATGGAAGAATTAAGTTAGCACTACATCGCCGTTGTCAAAGGATGAAAACGCTGTCACCTGGTAAGGTTATTTTAACAACTTTTTAAGGTTAGTCAATGCCATAGCTGGCCCATTTATCTTCAAGGAGTCGTTTAATGTCGGCGGAATATTCGGTGGGCAGGGGCCAAAAGCGGGGATAATGCTCCTCTGGCAGCTTGCGAGTGGCATCCAGGGTCATTTTACTGCCAAAACGGGCGGTTGGGGAGCTAAAATCGAGGCTAGAGAGCGGCCCATTCAAAATATTTGTATCGCGGCGGGGGTCAAGGTTATTTATCAACCGATTAGTAACTGCCACCGGGTCTTGCACATCGCAATCCGCATCCACAATTGCGATGAATTTTAGATTACGAAGCTGTAGCATGCCACCCAAATATGATGCTACTTTTTGAGCCTGTCCGGGGTAGCTTTTCTGGATACTGGCGAATAGCAGGCCAGGGAAAGAGCTAAAATTTATATCGCTGAGTTCCGGGGCGTTATTTTTGATAAGAGGCCATAGCAACCGCTCACGGGCCTTGCCTAAAACTATTTCCTCCTGCAAGGGATTACCAATTGGGCAGATTGGCTGGCGGCGGTGGGTAATAGCCGTCAGGTGAAAAACCGTAGAGGGCTTAACGGGGGCATAATGCCCGTGATGTTGACCAAATGGGCCACAAGGGCGGATTTCGTTGGGCTGTAGATAGCCTTCCAGAATAATCTCGGCATTAGCCGGAACATCCAGGCTGAGACTATGCCCCTTTGTTATTTCCAGCCGCAAACCTCGCAAATAGCCTGCCAAAATATAACCATCCAGGTCTAGCGGCAGATTGGCAAGAGCCGTAACAAACAGGGCCGGGTCGTCGCCCAGCACCAGAGCTACCTCGGTTTTGCTTTCGAGTGGCAGGGGAAAGTCATCGTCATTTTGCCAGACTAGCCCGGCGGTTTGTTCATCGAAAATTTGTAAGTGAGGGGCAGCCAGTAGCCGTTTGCCACTTGCCGGGTCACGAGTGATAAGCACCACCCGTTGCAAACAGCTTCCGCCGTCATCAGGCCAGTTTTTCAAGGCGGGCAAAGTTTTCAGGTTGTTAGCGGCGATTACTTCCTGAGACAAAGCGGCCTTGACCTGGCGCGGGCTAAATTTCACCACTTCGGGCATTTCGCCCAACCGCAGCAACTTTTCGCCAAAACTCTGGGGTTGATTAGGCCGTAACAGGTTATGGATTTTATCCGAAAGCTGGTTCAGGCTGGTCAGTCCCAGCCCCCAGGCCAGCCGTTGTTTTGAGCCAAAAGGGTTAACCAGAGCTGGAATTGAACTTCCCGCTACATTCCCAAAAAGCAGGGCAGGGCCACCACCGGGCATTTTACCCACTCGCTCGGCAATCGCTGAAAGTTCCAGTTCGGGGCTGACGGGCGCAGTAATTCGTCGCAACTGTCCGCGCTTGTCCAGATAAGCCAGATATTCCTGTAAATCGTTATAAGGCATAGTGTTAATCGGTGCGACGAGCGGCGGGCAACCCTCCGGCGGCCTGGGTTTCCAGCACACTTCGATGTATTGCTTCTACCAGAACCTCTGCCGCCAACGCTCCGATGCATGTCAGTAGAAACGGGTCTACGTTATTGACCACCTTGCGGCTGGTGGATAGGGCAAAAACGGTATCGCCATCAAACATCGTATGGGCGGGACGAATGGTGCGACCAAGCGCGTCCTGAGCCATTTGGGCCATCTTGCGGGCTGCTGCTTTGTTCAAAGGGGCATCGGTTGCTACCACCGCAAGGGTCGTGTTGTTGATAAAAGAAGGCTGGTTGGGCTTAATCTCGCCGCCTCGTAATAGTTTGACGGTATCGAGCAAGGTGGAGGTCTCGCGGTCATAAGCTCCGGCGATGATTTTATCCCCCTTGTAAATATCCCCATAGGCATTTGTCACCGCCAACGCCCCCACCGTGCAGTCCAGTTCCTCGCCATTCTGGGGGTTCGTTATCTTTAACATAGCAGAAGCTGTGCCAGTACCCGCCTTCATCGCGTGTTTGTAGCCCAGCACTTTGCCGACGGTTGCGCCCGTGCCCGCCCCAAAATTCCCCTCCATCACCTCGTTATTGGCGACAGTGCAGGCCAAATAGCCCATCAGGTGGTCGGGATAACGCTCGATGGAGCCTATCCCCAGGTCATAAATTACCGCCCCCGGCACAATTGGCACAATCCCGTTGGCGGTCTTGAAGCCAAAGCCACGCTCCCGCAAATAGGTCATTACCCCATTCGCCGCCGCCAGCCCAAAGGCACTGCCCCCCGCCAGAACAATCGCCTGTACCCGTTGCACCAGATTAGAAGGGTCTAGCAGGCCGGTCTCGCGTGTACCGGGCGCACTCCCCCGCACATCTACGCCCGCCACCGCCCCATCCTGACACAAAATTACCGTGCAGCCCGTCAGCGCGTCCTCGTCCTGCGCCTCCCCCACTTTTATTCCCGGAACGTCCGTTATCGCACCCATTCTAAATTTTACCTTTAACTAAATAATAACTATGTAATAACTTGTAAATATATTAGCCCCAACCAAAAAACAGGATAAGAATCAGGGCTAAAACCACTGCCACCGGTATTAGGGCAAAAATTGCTCCGAAATTCCCAAGCACTATCGTTGACCAAATCCCCGCCAGTAGCACCCCGCCGCCAATCCAGCCCCATTTACGAAGTTTACGCCTTAAAGCCCGGTTTTTTACTCTGGTTTCGGCCTTGAAAAGTTCCTCGCCCGCCTTTCGGTAAAGGTTCAGGCCGCGTTCACCCTCCGCCGGGGCAATACTCCGCAAGTAAACCTGACGGGCTTGCTGCTGTCGCTGACGTTCCTGGGCATCCTGGGGTGGGGCAGGATTATAGAACAGGGCTAGATAATCGCGGGCTTCCTGCCAGCGTTTGGCCTGGGCTAATTTTATCCCCTCGTTATAATGTTGCCAGTAAATCGCCTCAAGCTGATATTGGGCACTTTCCTGGTCGTTGCGGCAATTCCGGCAAAACCTGTCCAGCAGATACATCGGGCTATCGCAAACTATGCAGTTTTTCTTGAGGTCTTGCCCACAGTTTACGCAAAAGAGCGAGCCATTCGGCAAATCCGCCTCAGAGTTAATAAACTCGCAGTGGGGACACTGAATATTCGGGTAAGGATAAAACGGCGCGGCCTCTATCCGCAAGCTGGTCAATCCCGGCAGAGCTTTTTTGCCCTCGCCCCAGGCGAAGGGGGTCGGCGCACTCTCCTCCGGTGGGCGCGAGGCAGGCCACTCTATCGCCGCCCGCTCGTAAACCAGTCGCAACATCTGCCCGCAATTCCAGCAGCGCGCCAAACGGCGGTCTGGTAGCAATTGCTCTGGCGCGATTGTTACCCCACAGTTGGGGCAATCCGGGCTATTTAAAGTTTTATCCTGTACCGGGTAATTCATCTTTCAGTACCGAGTAACTAGTTAGAAGTCGAAGGGCAAAAGTCAAAAACTCCAAAAGAAATGAGTTGATTGCAACAGGTTATAATTTTTGTTTTTTGAACCTAATTTCAATGCATTACTACTGACTAGTGCAGAAACGCAGGAGCTATTGTTCAAAGGAAGGAATTATCCCTTCTCCCTGTAGGGAGAAGGCTAGGATGAGGTGGAATCCTGGCCTTACTCCACACTCAAGGGCCAGCTAACTCGAACCCTCACCCCTGCCCTCTCCCACCGAATGGGAGAGGGGGTAAACCCTCCCCTTTCCACATGACCTAATGACCTATTGTGGGTTTGCACTAGGATTAGCTTTGAGCCATTCAAGTCCAGCTTTTCTAAATTCAATCGGTATTTTATCTTGTGAGAGGTCGATGTCTTCTCCTGGTATAGGGTCATATTCAACCTCAATAATAACATAGGCATCAGGATGTCCATATTCATCAGGTCGCTTCTCAACATAAGCTTGTAGGCTTCCATCTGGTACTGGTATCTGGCGTACTTGACCATCATGAAAAGATTTATCAAGCCAAAATGATGCTTTCGCTTGACGGGTCTTCAGTATCTCTACGACTGGAAGAGCTGTAGCATCTTCCTTTTTAGCAGGCTTGATGACAAGTTTATGTTTGCCAAGCAGTGGCCTGCCTAGAAAACCACCTTGAGGAATATTCCAGGGAAATTTCTTGTCTTCTGACATTGTACTAATACCCCCTTTGACCTCTAACCTTCAACTTTCGACTTTTTGAGCCGACAACCGATGACCGACAAGCGACAACCGCCTTAATAATACAGTCATGAGTTACTATTATCAACCTGAATCAGTTAGCTAATTGGTATAGTATTAATGCGCGAAGTTGGGCGATGAAGGCCGACTCAGTGGTGGGTAGGGGCGGGCGCAGGGGGATTTCCAGCAAGCGTTGGCCGCTGGCATCGTCAATAACGTGGGGGGTAGGCGTAGCGGCGGGGTAAATAATACCGCCAATGTTAACCTTGAAATCGTTCATATAGGCTAGCATTTTGTAGACATCATCGGGGTTGGCGCGTTCCTGCCCGCCCGTCCGATATTTCACGTCCAGCAATATTTGTTTATCATCCGACAAACGTTGCAAACGCAGGTCGGGACGAGCTACACCGGCGCGGGTAGCCGAGTACCACCCCCCGCTGACCCCCTGGTTATAATAAAGTTTGAACTCAGAGTTACTGAAAGTAGCGGACGCGCCCTTGAAAGTGTTATCCTCGCCCTCGAAATTCAGTTCCAGAGCCGCCGCTACCTCACAGGTCGCCCACAGCTCGTAAATTCGGTTCATCGGTTGAAGGCCAGCGCGGGCCAGGGTTTCTTCGTCCTCCGGCAGCGAGACATAGCGGGTGCGGAACTCCTGCCACAAATGCCAGAGGTTAGCATAGGCGGGGTTGGGGGCGGCGAGACAGGCGGTTTCGAGTTCGGCAACTTCGGTCAGGTCAATTTCGGGTTGCAATAGTGGCAACAAATCCTGAAAATAGGGCAGTTCTATAAAACTGTGGTGGCGGCTGACCCGCTCGCTAAACTCCGGCAATATCGCCCGTAGTCGGGACGAGGCCGGATAGCCCACCTCTACCAATTTTAGCAGTTGCCTGATTTGTTGGGACAGACTCAAGTGGAAACGGCCTAGTAACAGGTTGGGCAGGGTGGCGAAGGTCTTGGGGGCGGTCGTCCAGTGATGGCGAATCCCCGCCAGTTCAGGCCGATTGAGCCAATTTTCGATGGTGGCGGGCCAACGCACCGTTCCCCGGATTACCCCATAGCCACTTTCCAGCTTTTCGGGGGTAGCATAGTCCAGCCTGTCTAGCAGGGTTTCGCCAAGTGCCAACAGGCTATCGCTAAAATGGCGGAGCTTCTCGGCGGTATAGTCCGGGCTGAAATAGTCAAAATAACGCTCGGCATCGTCATTATAACGCAGCCGTAGGGCATTCGGCGCGTCCAGACGGGCCAGCAGGGTTGGCAATCGCTCGATTTTCAGCCAGAGGGTTTCTTCCAGGCTCAGTTTTTGGGGTATAACCAGCAGAGTCGCCGTAGCTTTATCCAGACCGGGGCAACTCGCGCTAAAAACCAACTCCCCCACCAAATCGTCCACATTAAAAGGGATTGACCAGCTCGCGCCCGCCGCCAAACTCAGGTTAGCCCGCAACACCCGCCCACCCAGCCTCAGTTCCACCTCGCGCTGGGGTTGCTGACCCTGATTGCTCAGCCGTAACTCTATCTCGGAATATTCCGTGACGGTTTGCACGGGCTGGTTTTTGTGGAGCAATTCCAGGTTTAGCATCGGATTATTTACAAGGATGGACAGGATGGAATAAATTTTACCACAGAGACACAGGGGCACAGAAATTTTTTAGGTTTTAGGGTAATAGTGACCCTGTGTCCTGACTCAGGGTATAAGTCGCTCTAATTTGAGGCTACCCGGTAATAAATCACCGGGCTAAGAGAACCTATAATTCCAACATAATAGTTTATCTTTGGTCAGGTTCTTCTGTAAAACACATAAGCTCTTTTAGCGCGGTGGCTTTAGTCCCGCGCACAGAGGGTATTATAATTTTTATTTTTCTCTGTGTCTCCGTGTCTCTGTGGTGAATATTTCCTAACGCCTACTTGTAACTTCAACCGTTTCAGGCTGTAGGTGCTTCTTTTTGTCCTCCACCAGTTGGCGTTCTTGCTGAGCCTCGCGGTAGGAGAGATGTTCGCGCATCCAGTAATAAAAGCCCCAGACCGTAATCGGGAAGTAGAGAGCGGCGTGCAGAACAATCACGTAGCTGGCGGCAAGGTTGGTGGGTACGGCGAAGATGCCGACCAGCACCGCTTTAGCCGCGAAATCAAAGGGGCCAAAATAGCCAGGGGTAGAGGGCACTAGCGTAAAGAGGTTGGCGACTGCCAGGGTCAGTATTACCGCTTCCCAGCCGAGATTCAGGTCAGAGAAGGCCAGTGCCACAAACCAAAACATCGCGGCTTCGCAACTCCAGGCCAGAATTGACAGACCAAAAGTTTTGAACAGGTCGCGCCACTGCCGTAAAATCTGAAGACCATCAATAAAGCGGTCAGCCAAACCCTCCAGTTTAGGGCGGATTTTAGCCGGGAGTAGGCGTAAAACAAAAGCCTCGGCCTTGAGCAACAAGCTGCGATTGCTGGCAAGCACCAGAAAGACCCCGATGCCAACCAGGAAGACCGCCCCGGCTACTCGCTCGATTCCCGCCACATCCCCGCTTAATTTTACGAAGAAAGAGGCAATCGCGATAAACAGCAGCATCGTCAGGCCGTCCATTATGCGCTCGACGATAATAGTGGCAATCGTGCGGATTTTGCTAACTTTCTCACGGCGGTCAAGGACATAGGCCCGGACTACTTCGCCCATTCGCACCGGGAGGACGTTGTTCGCCATGTAGCCCACCACAATAACGGGGAAAAGGCGGCTAACGCTAATTTTCTGGATAGGGCTGAGCAGGAAATGCCAGCGCACCGCCCGCAGATAGACCCCTAAAAAATAGACCAACAAAGCTGGTAATAACCACCAGTAGTTGGCCTTGCCCAAAGCCTCGCCGATGGCACTGAAATCTTGCCCTCGGAAGGCCAGATAAAGAAAGCCTACCCCTACCAGTAGGCCAAACCAGAATTTCCATTTATCTTTTTGAAATAAACCCATGATTTCTTTCCGTTGTTCGTTTTTGAGCAGTTGTCGGTTATCGAGGATTGGTCAAACCTAACCCCCTGGCCCCCTTCCCTAGCGCATTTCCACAACAGGTGTTGTGCAAAGGGGTGGCTTTGTTCCTTCTCCTTGGGGAGAAGGCCAGGTTGAGGGGGAATCTTAGCCTGACCCCACACTCAAGGGTCAGTTAATGCAAACCCTCACCCCGCCCTCTCCCACCGAATGGGAGAGGGGGTAAATCCTCTATTGCACATTAGCCCCTGTGTCCTTGCACTGGCATCCCCCTGAGTACAGGAAGGACAGGCGGAAGGGGGAACAAGAATTCTTTTTTTTTGTACCATCCCCCAACCCCTATCCCTCACTTACTATAACGCAAAAAAAGGGGGTAACGTTCCGGCTGTTTCCTAGCTTTTAGCAATAGCTACCGGAATGGCTTCGGGCGTTTCTTCACTGATATTTCCGTTGGTTTTGTCTTTCTGTTTCGCGTCCTTGATAATATTAAAGTTTAGTTTCAGCCGCGAGAAGAAGAACAGGCCAATTATCGTCACTGTGACATATTGCATGGTGTTGGTGAGCAGGGCCAGACTAAAGGAGGTTGACTCGTTTACGCCATAAGCCCCTAACGCCAGCACCGCCGCCGCCTGATAAACCCCAATATAACCGGGCGCGCTCGGTATCATTATCCCTAGATTCACAAAAACGAGCAGGAAAACCGCCGCCCCGATTAGCTGGACGGGGGTTAGTTTATCCTGAATACCAAAAGCTTGCAACATCAGGTAATAGCTCGTCCCTTCCAGACCCCACACTATCAGGGAGTTCAGGAATATTAGCAGGATGCTCCGGCGATGTTTCAGGGCGTGCAAGCCCAGCACAAAAGACATGAGCAATTGATGGGCCACGTGTTCCAGTCGGCGGGGCAGGGGTTTCATAAAAAAACTGACTAACTTGATAGCCAACCGCTCCTGAAATAACAGGAAAATCAGGAAAAGGGTCGCTCCGGCAAATAGCGTGGTAGAGAAAATTTCGACAAAGCTCACCTGGTCGCTCTGTTTGGGCGAGGGAAAGAAAATCAGCCCCAGCCCCATCAGGCCAATCAGGGTCAGACCGTCGCAGACCCGCTCCAGAATAATAGTGGCGAGGCTGAGGGTTTTGCTGATATTTTCTTTCGCGCCGAGGGTGTAGGCCCGCACAAACTCCCCGATACGAGCCGGGAGTAAGTTGTTAGCCATAAAACCAATCATCATTATTGAGTAAGAACGGCCAAAACTGATGCTCTTGGTGGGTTTCAGGATTACTTGCCAGCGCAAGGCCCGCACCAGATAGGCCACCATCGTGATGGCGGTGGCGGGTATTAGGTAAAGGTAGTTGGCGTTGGCAAAGGCTTCGCCGACTTTATCAAATTGGATGCGAGTCAGGATTAGCCCCAGAAAGAAAGCGGTCAGGGCAAAACCGAGTAAATGGCTAGGTTTAAATTTGAACAAAGAAAAATACCTCTTGTCTACTTCTAAAAAATAATATAAATGCTACATTCCTGCCATTATAGCCAACTGCTCGAAATTTCACAATGAAATTATTTTTACAAATGTATGACATTTCGGTTGTCGGTGGTCAGTTGTCGGCTGATTTCGTAGGAGCAGGCTCTGTCCTGCGATAAAAACCATCGGCTGACGGAGCAGCCTCCTACGGTTAATCCCGATTTTATATATTCGATTTTAGATTTTAGATTTTAGATTTACCAACCAATAACCAACAACTAATAACCAACAACTTTTATCGGCGTATCCAGTACAACTTTGGTTGCGCCCGAAACCAGCAGCGGGGCATCCGGCTTGCCCACCGGGTGCAGCGACACTTCCAGCCGATATTCGCCCGGTGGCGCTTTGATATAAATCTCGCGGTAGTCCCGCACCGCCTCGCCGCGCACCCATTTGGTAGTGGGGCGATAGCCAGCGTCGGGGCGGGCAGTATAGTTGGTATCCATATCCTGCCCGTCCTTACCCACCAGCCTGACCGTCACCTCATAGTCCACCTTATCGGGGTTCAGCATGCGGAAATAAAGGCTCAGGTGCAGATGGTCGCCAACCTTAACCGTCCCCGGCGGCAGATTTACCCCTGCTCCCGGCACAATATCATAACCTTCTAAAGCTATAGTATTACCAAATTTCAGGTCAGTTTTGGCGGTATGCGGGAAAAACTCGCTATTCGTGCCGGGAATCATGAAAAAGCTATAACCATAGAATTTCACCCCCACAAACTCCTGCGGGTCGGCGAACATCTGGGTATTATTATCAAACCAGACCTTGCGGATAAATTCCTGGGGGTCTTCCTGCTTGTAGCGGTCAGGCGAAACCACCACCCAGGCGCGTTCATAGCCCCGAATAGTTTTTTGCAACTGGTCGTTTAGGTTAATATCGTCGGCATCGCCAATCGCTTTGGGGGCTAACAGTGATTCAGTAATGGTTTTAACCGGGACGGAGGCGGTAGGCTTGAAATAATATTTCACCGCGCTTTCGAGATAGCCGGGGATAACCACCACCACATCACCGGGGCGCACCCACTCGCTCAACTTTTGCATGGCCTGTCGCCAGTCCTCTTTTTGGGCCTCTTTGGAATAATTCACGCTGCTCAGGGCAAAATATGAGGTCAACACTATCACGGCGATACCTAACCCGGCAATAACTTTTGTCCAATTATGCTGCCAGAGCCACATCAGACCCCAGGCCGCCAGCAAATAATAGGCCGGGGAAGCCACCAACAAATAGCGGTCGGCAAAAAGCGGGATGCGGGTAGTTAATAGATAGAAGGCCAGCACCGGGAGGATTAAATAAAGCGTCAGAAAGAGCGGGATATTGGGGGTCGCGCCACTTCGCCGGGAACGCCACAGCCAACCAAGCCCGACCACCACCAATATTAGAAAGGTATATGCACCCAGGCTTTCCCAGGGTTCAGGGCTACGATTGAGGGCGAACCGCCGGATGAGGCTATTGAACATGTCGGGCAAGCTGACGGGGGCAAACCAGGTTTTACCAACTGTGCCATCCCACAATGCTACTATTTGCCAGAGGGCAATTGGCAGGTAGGGCAGGGTCATCACCCCCAGCGCGATATAGCTGCGGCGACGTTGCGGGCGGGTCTGGACGGCTTTGTGTTTTTTCCAGTTGGCAAAATAATAAACTACCTCTACCCCTACTATCAAAACCGCCATCACATGAATATAAAATCCGAGGGTGGTTATCACGATATAGGGCAGCCACCACTGCCAGCTTCCCTTCTCCAGCGCGTTTAGAAAGAGCCAGACCGAGGCCAGCGTCAGGCACAAAGCCAGGGGGTACATTTTGGCATCCTGCGAATACCAGATATTATAGGGCGAGATGGTCAGCAGAAAAGCTGCAGTTAGCCCAACCCAACTGCCTCCCAGCTTGCGCCCTGCCAAAAATATCAGAGGCACGGCGGCAGTCCCCGACAGCATCGAAATAGAGCGAACCGCGACCTCACCCGAACCGAATATTTGTAACCAGAAGTGCATCAGGAGGGTATATAATGGGCCGTTTTCGCCCGCTTTGAGGAAATTGCCAAAGATGTTAGGGAGGCTATCGGCGGCACGGGCTATCAGGTCGGCTTCGTCAAACCAGAGGGATTGCCCGCCCAGATTGGTGCGCCGCATCAAGAAAGCCAGCCCCGTCAGTATCGCTACTACGCCCCATTGCCAGCGTTGGGACTGTCGCCACCAGCCACCGTCAGTTTCAAGTTCCTGTAACACAGGGGTGTCCAGCGCGGCGGTGAATTCAGCGCGAGGGGGTTTGGCTTTTGAACTACCTAACAAGCGGTGAAAACCTCCATAAACTGTCGGGAAATCGCCGACCACTCGAAATTGCGGCTGAGTTCCCGCGAGCTTGCCGCCAGGTTAGCCCTCAAAGCCGGGTCTGACCTTAATTGGCGAAGGGCTTCCGCCAACCGCGCCGGGTTCTCAGGTGCTACAAGCATAACGCTTTCTTCGAGCAGAAGTTGCATATTAGTCGCTATATTAGCATATTCGGCTTGGCTTTGCTTGGGGATAGGAGTCAGGGGATGGGCGGCCAGCCGAAGGTCGGGGGTGGGGGAAAGGCGTTTCTGCAATTTTAGGAAAATTTTCTTTGTAGGGGTGGGTTTATAACCCACCCGCTCAGACCCAGCATCTATTTCCTGTGTAGGGGTGGGTTTGTAACCCACCCGGTCGGGTTTGAAACCCGCCCCTACATTTTCAGGGGCATTTGTGCTGATAATTGGTAAACCGTGCGCCAGGGCCGCCAATAAACTGCCCCGCCGAAAACTTAGCCCGTCCCGAAAGGGTAAAGCCGCTACATCCAAACAATAAAGAGCCTGGGAGGTTTCGGTGGGAGAAAGATAGCCCGTCCAGATTATTTTGTCAGATAAGCTCAAACGCTGGATTTGTTGCACAAGTTGTTGGGCGTAGGCCCGATTGGTGGGGTCACTTTCGCCCGTGCCGCCGCCGATAATTAACAGCTTCCAGCCCGTTTCGAGCTGGGCCAGCCCGTCCAGCAGGGTATCCACCCCTTTGCTATGATTCAACAGGCCGAAATAGCCCACCAGAAAATCGTCCGGGTCAACTCCCCACCGCTCCCGCCAGTTGTTGCGTTCTTCGGCGGTTGGTGTGGGCAAGGGCGAAATATTGCTGCCAATCGGGATAAGGCGCAGTTTGGCAGTGTCTATCCCCCAGGATAAAGCCGTTTGATAATCCTCCTGATTGGTCACAACCGCCGCGTCGCTACTTTTTAATAATAGCTGATTGACCCACCACCGCACCAGGCCAGCCTTCGGAAACAGATAGGGCACGCGCAAATCGTGGAAAGTTGTGACCACTTTGGGGCGCGATTTGCCAAACTTCCAGCGCAGATATAGCGGCAGGAAATTAACGGCAGGGTGCATCCCATACGCCCCGGTCTGATACTGGATGTTAATCAGGCTGGCGGTCTGCTGATTAAGATATGCCCCAATCTGCCCCAAACTCCCCCAACCCCAATTTTTCACCAACCTAACCACAGGGTAGACACGCTGGTCTACCCCTACAACGGAAGGGGGAGAAATTTTCGTAGGGGCAGGTCCCCGTGCCTGCCCTGTTGGGTACACCTCCTCTCTTTTTTTAAGAGGAAAAATTGAACCGCCAAGTCGCCAAGCACGCCAAGAAATTTTATTTTTTCTTGATGTCTTAGTGTCCTGGTGGTTTGTTTTCTTATTTTCAAAGGAGGATTTATGCAAGGTATTTTGACCTCCCCCTTCCGCTTTAGGGAAGGGGGACAGGGGGGTTAGGTTAGTTGTCAATACCCGCATATCAACTACACGGCCCAATTCCTCGGTGAGACAGGCGGTATAATCGCCCACGCCGCCGGGTTGAGGGGCGAATTCGGCACTAAGCAGGATTACCCCCTGACTCAGGGGCGGGCGCAGGAATTTAGCGGGTAATAATTTGGAGGCCAATATCTGGCGAATCATAGCCAGCCGTTCGCGCCGCAGGTCAAGCTTATGACCAAGTAGCAGCTTTAGCCCTTCTTCGCCATACTGAAAAATATAGGTTGCCAACAAGAACTGGCGCAACATAAACCCCGCCACCGGGCCGTTATGCTTGCGGAAGTAACTGATTTTGCTGGTGTTAAAGTTAATATGGCGGCGCGGTACGTTCTGACCACTGCTGCGGCCTTCCAGGTGGGTCACTACCGCCTCCGGCACAAACCAGACCTGCCAGCCCAACCTTTTGGCGCGTTGGCAGAGGTCTATTTCCTCGCTGTACATAAAAAAGCGTTCGTCAAAGCCCGCCGTTTGTGTCAGCACTTCGCGCCGAATGAGCAAAGCCGCCCCTACCAGCCAATCCACCGGGTGAGCTTTGTCAGACGACACATCCTCAAAATAAAACTTTTTCAGCATCGCAAGATTTTTGAAAGGGGGATAACGTTGCAAAATGGTGCTTTCGACTAGAGCCAGGGGCAGGGTCGGGAAGCGGCGGCGGCTGGATTGCAAGCTGCCATCGCCATAGCGTAGCAGCGGCCCGCTAATGCCGATTTCGGGGTGCTGTTCCATAAAACCGACCAGCCGGGAAAGCGCGTCCGGGGCCAGCAGCGCGTCCGGGTTGAAAAAGAAGATATAACGGCCTGTGGCAATTTTCCAACCTTGATTACAGGCGGCGGGGAAGCCGTAATTCTCGTTATTGGCGATTAGCCTGACCTGGGGAAAGTGCTGCTGGACAAAGGCGGGGCTATGGTCGGCACTGGCGTTATCCACCACGATAAGCTCAACCGTCAGGCCATCGGCGGGGCGGTCGAAAATGCTGCGGAGGCAACCTTCCAGCAAACTCGCCACGTTGTAACTGACGATAACAATGGATACATCGGGTATCATCGGGAGTGGTCGCCTCGCAAAATCTGGCGGCGGAACATCCCGGTAATTATTCCGAAACTGTAGACTTGCTCGAAGATAATGTAGAAATTTTCGTGTTCTTCGCGGGCGCGGGCAATCCCCCGTTTGAGCGCGCCGGGCGGGGAACGCCGCAACCACTCTTTGAGGCTGGTGGGCTGCTGGTCGCTTTTGCCAATCCAGTGGGCACTGGCAAAGACCTCTTTAGCCGAGCCGGGATTATAATGGTAGCAGATGGCGTTAGGGATGCGGCGGGCGGGTTTGCCCAACTTCTCGGCGACGCTGCGGTCATCATGATAGCCACTACTGTCGTAGCCACCTACTGACCAAAAGGTATCGCGCCCGATAGCCCGAAAGACGTTGCCTTCTTCTTCGGTCAGGTTTTCGGGGACTCGGCGGTCTACGGGCAAATAATAACAAATGCTCCACGAACGCGCCCACTTGTTGCCCACGTTCGCCACAAATTCATCCAGGGTGAACGTGCCGAGAGCCTCGCCCTTTTCGATTGGCACGACCAGTTTTTCCAGAAAATCCAGGGAGAAGTTCATGTCGGCATCCAGAAAGGCCAGAACTTTGCCCCGCGCCTGTTTTGCCCCAAAGTTTCGGGCTAGAGCGGGGCCGCCATGCTGCTGCTGGAAGAATTTAATTCGGCTGGGGTATTTCTCGACATAGCCCTGCAATAGCTGGACGGTGTTATCTTTTGAGCCGTCGTCCACCAGAATCAGTTCGTATTCATCGGCGGGGATGCTCTGGTTAAGCAAACTTTCCAGACATTCGCCCACATGCAAGGCTTCGTTGTAGGTCGGGATTATCACCGACACCCGCAAGGTAGCTTCGGGGAGATTTTCTATTTCGCTGGATTTTGCTCGAAATGTTGTCATATTTTTGGCAAGGCGGGCAGACACAGAGGTCTGTCCCTACGAAATTCTTCTTTTCATTGTAGGGACACGATGTATCGTGTCCAGGGTCAGGAAGTCAGGTTAAGAAACCCTCACCCTACCCTCTCCCTTAGAAAGGGAGAGGAATTAACTATTCCCCTTTCCTTTATAGGGAAGGGGGCTAGGGGGTTAGGTCTGTCCCCCCTACGAATTTCCCTATCCCCCATTAGAGGGATTCAGGGTCAATCCCTAACTCCCGCAGCTTGGCCCAGGCTTTGGCTTTGGCAGCTTCAGCCTCCTGCCGAGCCTCTTCCCCAGCTTTGCGGGCTTCGGCTTCTTTCCTGGCCTTCGCCTGGGCTGCTTTCCGAGCTTTTTCCTCTTGTTGCCGGGCTTGCTCCTCAGCTTCTCTCCCCGTCAATCGCTGTAGCCCATTCTGGTCATACAGCCGCAAATAGTTACCAGCCGCTCCCAGCCAGCTATCCAGCTCCTCACTCCATAACCAACCTCGCTCGTCAGGAGTTAGAGCTATCGGTTCGCCTTGCTCATTATATCGCCAGCCCAATAACCTCGGTTTACCTCTCCATAACCGCTTGGGGCTAGGGTCGTAGGCGTAATATTCCCTCACCCCGATCCGTCCATATATCTTCGGCTTCTGATGCTCTCCCAGTTCGATGTCGTTTTCCCAGGTATCTTCTGAGCCTATCTCAAACACTACCGGGGGCGTGGGATGCGTTTTATCTACCCGCCAACTTCCCATATAATCGCGGCTTTGCTGGTCTATCTCGATCCCCTTGAAAACCAGCACGTCTGGACTTATCTTATTCTGGCTGTTCCTGATAGCGGGATGTTTGATTTGGAGATTGCCAATTACAAACCAGTTTTGGAGACGATAATACCAGCTCAAGACCTGGATAAGATAAAGCATCAATTGAGTCTGGGCAGTATTATCACTCATATCGTCTTCCTCGACCAGATATTCTTCGGGATAGAGTTCTTCTATTCTGGTTCTACTGACTGCCATTGGCTTACTTCTCCTTGCTACTCTTGTCGGGCTTGCCTGGGATTATTATAACCGATTTTGGGGCTTTATGAGTTTCGATTTATTTAGGCAGATGCGTTTATTGTTTGAAAATAAAAAGGACAGACACGGGGGTCTATCCCTACGAAATCTTGTTCCCCCTTCCGCTTTAGGGAAGGGGGCTAGGGGGTTAGGTCAAATCAACACGAATTTTTCCAGCACCTCGACTACACCTTCCCAGACCTCGCCACTGGCAACATAATCGGCGGCGGCTTTGGCGGACTCGGAAGCGTTGGCAACCGCCGCCCCAAATCCGGCCCATTCCAGCATCGGCACATCGTTAAGGTTGTCGCCGATAGCCATCACCTGTTCGCGGGGAATATTCAGGCGACTGGCTAAGGCCGAAAGGGCCGCCCCTTTGGAACTGCTAATATTAACCGCATCAGTAAAAGTTGGGTAGCTGCGTGTTATGTAAAGTCTATCGCCGAACTCGGCC
>Ga0209724_1000191_pt1 | contig 67759 bp, 64 predicted proteins | sample grotaG_FD_184143 | JGI IMG/M metagenome (GOLD analysis project Ga0209724, IMG submission 184143) | Glacier valley bacterial and archeal communities from Borup Fiord, Nunavut, Canada, to study Microbial Dark Matter (Phase II) -... | ecosystem: Environmental > Aquatic > Freshwater > Ice > Glacier ...
TGCAAGCTTGTCTTCATAGAGGCGCGTCACTTCGCTTTGCGGCACACGGGTCGTCTTGGAGATCACCTCTAGGGCTCGGGTAGGCAGCGCGAGCTTTTTCTCTTTGGAGAGCATCGGGTAGACCTCCGATTCGGTTGAATGGCAGTCCGAGCGTAGTGCGCCAGTCGAGGCGATGTCGTTCGCCAGCGCACACAGTGCAGTCCATCAGACGATCTTTCGTAAGTGCTTGTGCATTCGAGAGTGCTTCGGGTGAGCACTGCCGTTGCGCAACGCATTCGAGTCGCCTACCAACTCGTGTCAGCACCCTTGGGAATACAGCGGCCAGACGACATCGGTGCACAGGCCGCCCAGCGCGGGAGAGCTGCCCACCTGGATGCTCGCGCCGTGAGCAGCGGCAATGCGCCGCACGATCGACCATCCCAGCCCACTGCCGCCTTCGCCGCTTCCGAGAACCCTGAAGAACCGCTCGCCCAGGCGCTGCATGTCTGCGTCGGAGATGCCCGGGCCACTGTCTTCGACGCGCAATCGCACGACTGCCTCGCCGGTCTGAACGGTGATCCTGACGGTCGCACGTGCCGGGCTGTAGCGAAGCGCGTTATCGACCAGGTTGCGCGTCAACACCGCCAGCAAGGTGGCGTCGCCCTTGACCCGGCACTGAACGGCGGAATCGACCTCGATGGCCTGCTGTTTGCGCAGTCCCTGCGGCGCTTCATCGGCGACCACACGACGCACCAGCTCGCTCAGATCGACATCGACCGCAGCGCCCTCGGCGCCGGCTTCGAGCCGCGACAACGTGAGCAGCTGCGCGACCAGACGCGTGGCACGGTCGCAGCCTTCGAGCGTGGCGTGCAATGCATGGCGACGCAACTCCGCATCGACTTCGCCGAGCGCGACCTGGGCCTGGGCGCGGATCGCCGCGATCGGCGTCCGCAGTTCGTGCGCCGCGTCCGCAGTGAAGCGCCGTTCCGACTCCATCAGGTCGGCAATGCGCTGAAACAGACCGTTCAGTGCATCGATCATCGGCGTCATTTCCAAAGGTGCTCCTTTGATGACAGCGGGCTGCAGCGAGTACGCGTCGCGCTCGGCGAGCGAACGCCCCAACCGGCGCAGCGGCTCGACACTTCGATTGACGGACCACCAGACCGCCAGCGCGAGCAACGGGAGGGCGACCGCCATCGGCCACAAGGTGCTGCGCAGGACCGCCCACATGATCGCCGTCCTCGACGTCATCCGTTCACCCACAAACACCTGAACGTCCCGTTCTGCGCCATGCGTGGCGAACACGCGCCAGGCATTCCCGTCGAACGCCACGGTCTGGAAGCCGGACTCGATGCGCTCGCCGGTGCTGATCATGCGCGAGGCCGGTGCGTTCGCCGAGCGCAGCGCCAGCCGGCCCTCGTGAAAGACCTGGAATGCGACCTTCGGTGCGTAGCGGTGCAATGTGGGCGAATCGACTTCATGGTCGTCTTCCCCCGCTTCATGAGCCTGCTGCATCACCAGGATGGCGGCCGCCTGCGCCAGATGGCTGTCGAGCAGTTCGTCGAGCTCGTGGCGGGCGTCGAACCAGGTCGTCGCGGCCGTGGCCAGCCAGACCGAAACGACCAACCCGAGCAGCAGGACGAGAAGGCGGCCCTGCAGCGAGCGGGGCGGCGCCAGCACGCGCATCACGCCGGGTGGCCCTCGCGCTGCAGCATGTAGCCCACGCCCCGCACTGTCTGGATCAGCGTGCTGCCGATCTTGCGGCGCAGGTGATGGATGTGCACTTCGATGGCGTTGCTGTCGACTTCCTGCCCCCAGCTGTACAGTTGCTGTTCGAGTTGCTCACGCGAGAGCACGCGACCCGCGTTGAGCATCAGCGTGTGCAGCAGGTTGAACTCGCGTACCGACAGGGTGATCGGCGCACCTGATCGCAGCACGGAGCGCGCTGCGGGGTCCAGCACGATGTCTCGCGCGCTCAGACACTCCTGGGGCTGGCCATGCGAGCGCCGCACCAGGGCGCGCAGCCGGGCGCCGAGCTCGTTCAGGTCGACCGGCTTGACGACGTAGTCGTCGGCCCCGACATCGAGGCCGCGGATGCGGTCGGGCAGGGCGTCGCGAGCGGTCAGCACGAGAACCGGCAGGGCGATGCCGGCACGCCGGACGTCCTGAAGGACGGCGATGCCATCCTTCAACGGGAGCCCCAGATCCAGCACCGCCGCAGCGTACGGATGGGTGCGCAGTTCGCGCTCGGCAGCGACACCATCGTGCACCCAGTCGACCAGGAACCCGAGTTGACGCAGGCCGGCACGCAGCCCGTCACCCAGCAGTGGATCGTCTTCGGCCAGCAGGATGCGCATCGATGGAGTGTGCCGAGTGGTGAGGGTGTTCCGTGTTGTCCGCCGTCAATCGTTGTCGCGATCCTTGGGACTGGCCCTGGGCGCCGTAGCTTGGTCCGCCATGCCGGCGCCGACAGGTGGCGCGTGCCACTGGAGCCACCAGAAGCCGAGCACCGCCACGAGCATCAGCATCGCCACGCTGCGCCATGCGCTGCGAACACCGTCTTCGGGCCGCCCGGTCTTGCAGCCCGTGAACATCGCGCCGATCAGGTTCTCGCGGCCAAACTTGCTGGCCAGCAGGACGCCTGCGATGTGGATGCCGACGACTGCGAGCATCGCGTTGGCTGCGAACTCGTGAACCCCTTCCAGCCACTCGCCGCCGGCCGCGTTGAACACGGCCCAGCCGGAGGCGGCGATGGCCAGTGTCAAGCCGAGCAGGGCGACGATGCCCAATGCCCCGAGTGGGTTGTGACCGACGTGGCGCTTCGCCTCGCCGCGCAGCATGCCGCCGACGTAGCGGGCGATGGCGGCTGGACCGCGCACGAAGTCGGAGAAGCGCGCATGGCGTGTGCCGATCAGGCCCCAGACGATGCGGAAGGCCACGAGGCCGGCCATGGTGTAGCCGAGCGAGACATGGAGCAGGCGCCAGCGTTCGCCCTCGGCCGTCAGGTAAGCACCGGCGAAGCTGAAGACCATCAGCCAGTGGAAGACGCGAACCGGCGCGTCCCAGACCAGCACCTTGCGGGCCGGACCGGCGGCGGGTGCGTCTGCGGGCGAATCAGCGCGGGATTCGGACCTTGTGTTCATTGAAATCTCCTCGATCGGCGCCGGTGTGGCAGGCAGCGCAGTTGGATGCGCTCTTGATGGATGCACGTTTCCAGGTCGCCGCAGGCACCTCGTCGTGCTGACGTGTGAACCAGGCGGAACGCGTGATGCGGTCTTCGGGCGGCGACTCCGCCGCTCGACGACCCGTGGCCGCGTTCGCGCTCAGCCAAGTCGACAGTTCCTTCACGGCCGCGGGATCGAGCGAGGCATCGGTGCCGAAGTGGTTGGGCAAATGGGTCACCAGCCGCCGCCACGAGGATGCCGGGAGCATGCCGGGCGGGTAGGCGACGTGGCAGGCGGCACACTCGGCCTTGTAGCTGGGCAACAGTGGAACCTGCGCGGCGCGCGGACCGTCATCGGCCCGAGCCCATTGGCACATGCCCATCCCGGCGGCGAACGCCAGAGTCCAGGTGGCGAGGGAGGAAGATCGGGAAGGGTCGTTGGGCATGATGGGCTCTCGATGTGCGGGTGCTGGTGGGCGTGTCACGGCTTGAGCGTGAGCAGCCAGCTCAGCACATCCGCCTTCTCGGCGGCCGTGCATTCGCGGCCCACCACGTCGTTGCAATTGCGGCGGAACCACTTTTCGGTCTTGGCCGGATCGGTGAATCGCTCGGGGTTGAACGCGGGCGCCATCGCGGCGATCGGTTTACCGGTGCCAGCGTGCCTGCCGGCCTGCATCGGTGCCGCACCATGGCATGACGCGCAACTCCATTCGCGACCATGTGTCACGTTGAAGAACTGCTGACCACGTGCAGGTTGAGGCGCAGCGCCGGCCTGCGCGCCGTAAGCGCTCAAGAGATCGGCTGGCGTGGCTGCGCATGCGGCTTGCGCGAGGCCGGCGGCGATGGCGACTGCGGCAAGCATGCGGCGCGAGAAAAGCGGGTGGTTCATGGCAACTCCTTCATCGCCATGGTGGCTGCGGCGCCTTAGCGTTCCCTTATCGCAGGAGGCCGCACCCGCTCAGCCGCGCTTAAGGCGCTGCCGTCAAGATCAGCTCACCGATCCACTCCCTCTCAAAGGTTCTTCAATGGATTCCTCCTTGCAAGTGTTCGTTCGTCAGCTCGCGGGAGCTGTTGCCGCCGCGCTCGCCCCGGGTGGTCCTGATTGCCTTCTGGTCGATTCCGTACAGCCTGGGAGGCCATCCCGGGAAGGCGCGCAGCGTCGGCATGGCAACGCCAACGCACATGACTTGATCCAGATCAATCGCGCTGCGCTCTGCTGGTGATGAACTGAATCCCGCAGCGAACTGCGTTGGCCAACGCACCGACCCGCGCGTCGAATCGAGAGGACGCTGAGGATGGCAGTCTTTGCAAAGGCATCCCATGAAAACACACACACACCCGTGCGGCCCATCGAGTTGCGGCGTCCGGCGATGAACTGGCGGAACACGGCGAGCCGCTACGGATCACTGTCCATCGGACTTCATTGGCTGATGCTGCTGTTGATTGCCGCGGCATATGCCTGCATCGAGTTGCGAGGCAACTTCCCGAAGGGTAGCGACATCCGCGAGGGCTTGAAGACCTGGCACTTCATGCTTGGGTTGTCGATTCTTGTGCTTGTCCTTGTTCGGTTGGCAGCGCACTTCATCGGTACCGTTCCCCGCATCGAACCGGACCCACCGAAGTGGCAGAGTCGCTTCGCGAAGCTGATGCACATTGCGTTGTATGCGCTGATGATCGGCATGCCGCTTCTTGGGTGGCTGACCGTCAGCGCGGAAGGCAAGCTCGTCCCGTTCTTCGGGCTGCAGTTGCCTTCGCTCGTTGCCGAAAGCAAGTCGATCGCCGGCTGGGGCAAGGAGTTGCACGAGACTGGCGGCACGGTCGGCTACTTCCTGATCGGACTGCATGCGGCTGCGGCGCTTTTTCATCACTACGTCGTGCGAGACAACACATTGCGGCGCATGCTGCCGAGTCGTGTTTGACACTTCGCGTTGACCATCTGGAGACTCCCATGAAAATTCTCGTCGCGAGCGATGGATCGAAGCCGGCGCTGCATGCCGTCAAGTACGCGATCAAGTTGTTGCAGTCGCTTTCGTCCACCTCCAACTCCATCACCTTGATCGGTGTTCATGACGATGTCGGCCTGCGCAATGCCAAGGCCTATTTCGGGCGGGCGGAAGTGGCCGACTATCTGCACAAGCTGAGCCAGACCGAACTCAAGTCGGCCCGCAGGTTGCTCGACGCGGCCAGCGTCGACTACAAGATGGAGCTGCGTACCGGCCACATCGCCGAGCAGATCATCGACGTAGCTAAGAAAGGAAGATTCGATCTGATCGCCTTGGGCGCGAAGGGCCGCAACGCCATCGCCGACCTGCTGCTCGGTTCGGTGGCGCAGCGCGTCCTCGCCGTGGCCGACATGCCGGTCGTGTTGGTGAAATGAATCTCGACGACTTCGACGACGACCCCGAAGGTCCACAACACACGCCGGCCGAGCGTGCCACCGACGGCACCCGCAGCCCCTGGGTCAGCGTGGGCATGAACGTCCGTCTGACGATCACGCAGGTGACGGTCGGCATCCTCTCCAAGTCCCAGGGCGTGGTGGCCGACGGCATTCACTCGCTGTCCGACTTCGTCGCGCTGTGGGTGGCCGGCGGCGCACTTGTTGCGAAGGAACTGCTGTTCCGCTACATGCTGGCCATCGCCAAGCGCGTCAAGTCCGGCATGCTGGTCGCCAACGCCTGGCATGCGCGTTCCGATGCGGCTTCGTCGCTCGTGGTCGGGCTGGGCATCGTCGGCAACCTGGCGGGGTATCCGATCCTCGACCCGATTGCCGCGCTCATCGTCGGCTTCATGGTGTCGAAGATAGGCTGGAGCTTCGGCTGGGACGCCCTGCACGACCTGATGGACCGTTCGGTCGACGAGCAGGAGGTCGCCGCGATTCGCCAGACTCTGGCCGAGACGCCGGACGTGCGCAACGTGCATGACGTTCGCACCCGCTAGATGGCCGACATGATCGTGGTCGATGCGCACATCGAGGTCGATGCCGCCATCAGCGTCGAGGCCGGGCACGACATCGCCGTCGAGGCGCGCCAGCGCGCGTTGCAGCGGCACCGGGTGTTGAACCTGATGACGCACGTCGATCCGTGGCGCCGGCCCGATCTGGACCATGCAACGCCGGTCACACCAGGATCGGGATGACCGCTGCGCTGCCTCCCTTGAATGCGTCGGCCCTGCCCGAGGGGCTGGGCGTGGGCGAGGCACAACAACAGCTTTTGAAGGACGGCCCGAACGAGTTGCCGGTCTCCCGCCCCCGCAACATGCTGCGGCTGGTACGCGAGGTCGCCTTCGAGCCGATGTTCCTGTTGCTGGTGGCGTGCGGCGCGCTTTACATGGCCTTGGGCGATGTCCAGGAGGCCCTGATGCTGCTGGGCTTCGTCTTCGTCGTGATGGGTATCAGCTTCGTTCAGCAGCGGCGCAGCGAACGCTCGCTCGACGCCTTGCGCGATCTGTCGAGCCCCCAGGCCCGTGTGCGTCGCGCGGGAAATGAGCGAAGCGTCGCGGCCCGAGATCTGGTCGTGGGAGATGTCGTGATGCTGGCCGAAGGCGATCGCGTGCCAGCCGATCTGTCGCTCACCTCATGCGCCAACCTCGCGATCGACGAGTCGTTGTTGACCGGAGAGTCGGCACCGGTGAGCAAACAGGCCGTCGTGCTGGTGGGTGCGGCGGGCGACGTGGCGTCGCCCGTGACCGACGCGGGATTGGCTCAGGCTTTCTCCGGCACCCTGGTCACACGCGGAACCGCCTGGGGCCAGGTGATAGCCACCGGCGAGCGCAGCGCGCTGGGCCGCATCGGCCAGTCACTCTCCGGGATTCAGATCGAGACCACGCCGATTCAGAAAGAGACGCGCCGCGTCGTCACGCGCATTGCCATCATCGGCCTGGCGCTGGCGGCCGCGCTCGCCATCACCTTCGGGCTGCTGCGTGGCGATTGGCTCCACGGGCTGCTGGCGGGGATCACTCTGGCGATGGCGGTCTTGCCCGAGGAACTGCCAGTGGTGCTGACGCTATTCCTCGGTCTCGGTGCTTGGCGACTTGCGCGCGAGAAGGTGTTGGCCCGCAGCATCCCCGCGGTCGAGTTGCTGGGTGCCACCACCGTGCTGTGCGTGGACAAGACCGGCACGCTGACGGCCAACCGCATGACGGTCAGGCGCCTGTGGTCCGAGGAAGCGGTCCATGACTCGGCACGCGATACAGCGAAGGCGAGTGCCCTGCCGCTGCAGGAGGAGCTCCATGGGGTGCTGGAGTTCGCGGTCCTCGCCAGCCACCGCCGCGCGTTCGACCCGATGGAGTCGGCCATCGGCGAGGCCGGGCAGCGGCTGTTGGCGCACACCGAGCACCTGCACACCGACTGGACCTTGATGGACGACTACCCCCTGTCGCCCGAGATGCTGGCGATGTCGCGTGTCTGGCAATCTCCGGACAGGCGCGAGTTCCTCATCGCCGCGAAGGGCTCGCCTGAGGCTATCGTCGATCTGTGCCATCTGGACGCCGAGCGCAGTGCGCTGATCGCCGATCAGGTCCTGGCGATGGCCGCAGACGGGCTGCGCGTGCTGGGCGTGGCCCAGGCGACCTTCGCTCCCACTGTGCTGCCCGGTCTGCAGCACGATTTCGACTTCAGGTTCCTGGGGCTGGTCGGGCTCGAGGACCCGGTGCGGCCCGACGTGCCACAAGCGATTGCCGAATGCCAGGCCGCCGGCATCCGCGTGGTGATGATGACCGGCGATCATCCGGCCACCGCGATCTCGGTGGCGAAGCAGGCGGGCCTGAGCACCGATGCGCCGGTCATCACCGGAACCGAACTTGCCACGCTCAGCGATGCCGAACTCGACGCGCGACTGGTCGCGACGCACATCTTCTGCCGCGTCCAGCCCGACCAGAAGTTGCGCCTCGTGCGTGCCTTTCGTGCGCGCGGCGACGTGGTCGCGATGACCGGCGACGGTGTGAACGATGCCCCCGCGCTGAAGGCGGCTGACATCGGCGTGGCGATGGGTGCGCGCGGCACCGAGGTGGCGCGCCAGGCGGCCGCGCTGGTCTTGCTGGGCGACGACTTCGCATCGCTCGTCACAGCGGTTCGCTACGGTCGGCGTGTGTTCGCCAACCTGCGCAAGGCCATCGTCTTCGTGGTGGCCGTGCACGTGCCGATTATCGGCTTGTCGATTCTTCCGGTGCTCTTCGGCTGGCCGATGCTGCTGATGCCGGTGCACATCCTGTTCCTGCAGTTGATCATCGACCCGGCTTGCTCGGTGGTGTTCGAGGCCGAGCCGCTGGAGCCGGATGCGATGACGGTGCCGCCGCGCCGCCCGGACCAGCGCCTCTTCGACGCCGAGGTCATGATGCGCGGGCTTTGGCAAGGCCTGGGTTTGCTGATACTGCTGTTGGTGACCTACGCCGGTGCTCGGCTCATCACGCCATCGGAGGCCGATCGCGACGACATGGCACGGGCGCTGACCTTTGTCGTGCTGGTGCTGGCCAACCTCGCCCTGATCCATACCAACCGGTCATGGAGCCGCACCGTCTGGTGGGGGCTCGCCGTGGCGAGCAAGCAGTTCGGCTGGATCGCCCTGGGAACGCTGGCCGTGTTGAGCGTGGTGTTGATCGTGCCTGCGGTCAGCAGACTGTTCTCGTTCGTGGCGCCGCCACCGTTCCTGCTGTGCGCTGCCCTCGGCATGGTGGCGCTGAGCCTGCTGTGGTTCGAAGCCGTGAAATGGGGCATCCGCGTGCGGAGCCGGCATGTCGGTGCAATGGTGAGCGCAACGAATCTGGCAAGGCGGTGATGTCAATGCCCAATCTCACCCGGCGCCTCCACGGTTCATGAACTCCGACGACCCTGTTCGAAGGGAAGCGAATACCTTTGTAGAGAAGCGCGGCCTGCTGCTTCTTCTGGTTGCCGTGTCGTTCGCGTTCGGGTGGATTCTGCTTCCCTTCTTCGGGCCCATCCTGTGGGGCGCCACCATCGCGCTGTTGTTCGCGCCCTTGTATCGCTGGTTGCTGGCGCGAGTGCATCGCCGTCGCACGTTGGCAGCTTTGCTGACCCTGACGATCGTCCTCGTCAGCGTGATTCTCCCGCTCGTGCTGCTCATCGCATCCGTGGCGCGAGAAGCAACGCTGGTGTATCAGCTTGTCGATTCCGGCCATTGGGACGTGGCGCGGTATCTGCGCGGGATCTTCGAATCGCTGCCCGGCTGGGTGAGAGCGCTCCTGAATCGTTTCGGTTTCGATGACTTCGACTCGATTCGAATCTGGCTGATGGATGCGCTGGCGCAAACCAGTCGTCTCATTGCAACGCAGACGCTCAGCCTTGGCTTGAACACCGTCCAGTTCGTCGCCAAGCTTTTCGTCGCCCTGTATCTCGCGTTCTTCCTGATCCGCGATGGCGAGGCGATTGCGCGGTCGGTGCGCAATGCCATTCCGCTGGCCCCGACGCAAAAGCGCGAACTCTTCGAGAAGTTCGCGATTGCGATCCGCGCGACGGTGAAGGGAAACTTTCTCGTGGCGGCTGCGCAGGGCGCGCTGGGTGGTTTCGCGTTCTGGTACCTCGGCGTTGAGGCGGCCTTGTTGTGGGGGGTCTTGATGGGCTTCCTGTCGTTGATTCCGGCGGGCGCCGCAGGGCTCGTGTGGGTGCCAGTGGCCGTCTATTTCCTTGTCACCGGGTCTGTCTGGCAGGGCCTCGCACTCGTCGCCTACGGTGTGCTGGTGATCGGCCTCGTCGACAACCTGCTGCGGCCGATGCTGGTCGGAAAGAACACCCGCATGCCCGACTATGTCGTGATGATCACCACCCTGGGCGGAATAGCGGTGTTCGGCATCAATGGTTTCATTCTGGGCCCGGCCATCGGCGCGATGTTCATCGCGGTCTGGCACATCTATTCGACGACGCAGCACGACGGCAGCCCATAACGGATTGCGACATGGCGGAAGCGGACCGGCCGGTGCCACCCGCCGCCTATCGCGATGAGCGCCAGCGCACAGACGCAAGAGTCGCTGATCGCTACGGTCTGACATGACCGCCCTGCAACTGCTCTCCTACATCAGCGCAGCGTTGGTCCTCCAACTCGTCGTCGGGGTCAGTGCGGGAATCTGGCATCGACGTGTCACCGATTCCGCGACGCGGCCTGACGTGAGCACGCAGGTGCCGGTGGCGTCATCCGGTGCCTGGTCGGGGTGGAGAGATTTTCGCGTCGCAAGCCGGGAGTTCGAGGACCCAGGAAGGACTCAATGCTCCTTTCGCCTGGAGCCGGTCGATGGTGAAGCGTTGCCGCCGTTTCTGCCAGGTCAATAGCTGACTTTCTCACTGCCGGTCGCCGGTAAGGAATCCGGCGTGGCCGTCACCGAACGCACGGTCACGCGCTGCTACTCGCTGTCCGATCGGCCCGAATCGTCGCACTACCGCATCACGGTCAAGCGCGTGGCGCCACCTGCGCAGAGACCCGAACTTCCCTCGGGTGCATCGTCGAGTTACTTGCACGACCGGGTACAGGTCGGCGATGTGCTGAGGATCAAGGCACCAGCCGGGCGATTCTTCATCGACGCGAACTCGGACCTGCCCGTCGTGATGGTCGCCGGCGGCATTGGTGTGACGCCGATGATGAGCATGCTCCGCTGGTGCCTGGCCGAGCAGTCCCGGCGCACCGTGCACCTGTACTACGGGGTTCGACGCGGCAGCGAGCAGGTCTTCAAGCAGACGCTCGAATCGTTGGCTGCTACCCACCCGAACTTCCACTTGAACGTGGTGCAAAGTGACCCCGCCCCCGACGACGTGCCAGGGCACGATGGCCAGCACGTTGGTCGCATCGATGTCGACCTGCTGCGTCGAACCCTGCCGCATGGACGGCATCAGTTCTACGTCTGCGGCCCGCCGGCGATGATGGCCAGCGTGGTGCCAGCGCTGGGCGAGTGGGGCGTCGGTGCGCAGGACATCCACTTCGAGTCGTTCGGGCCCGCATCGGTGCCATCGCTCAGAGCGGGTTCGCCGCTCGATGCGCCACCCGACGTGGGTGCGGTGGCGACTGTCGATGTGCAGTTTCGTCGCTCCGGCCGCACGCTGACCTGGAGTGGACAGGACGGCAACCTGCTCGACTTCGCTGAACGACGAGGCATTGCAGTCGAATCCGGTTGCCGCTCGGGGAGCTGCGGAAGTTGCGAAGTCAGGCTTGTCTCGGGCCGTGTTCGCTATGCCAGCCCACCCGACCACGAGGTGGCCTCGGGTTGCTGCCTGATGTGCGTCGGCGTGCCCGATTCGGCCCTCGTGATTGAGGCTTGACGCCGATGAAAGCCAAGCTCTTCAGCCGCGAGGTCCTGCCGTTCTACCTGTCGCTCGCCGCGCTGGGAGGCTCAGCGCTGTTGGCCGACGCATTGCTGCACTACTTCGAGGCGGTGTGGATCGGTCGCTACCTCGGCATCGTGGGCACGCTGCTCATCATCGGCTCGTTCGGCTACTCGCTGCGCAAGCGCAAGCTGATCAGCGTGGGCAAGCCGGTGACCTTGTTGCGCTGGCATGAGCGCATGGCGTGGGCGGGGTCGTTTCTGGTGCTGGTGCATGCCGGCATCCATTTCAACGCGATCCTGGGCTGGCTGGCAATCTGGGCCATGTTGATCAATGTGGCGAGCGGGCTGACCGGCAAGTTCCTGCTGCAGCGTTCGCGGTTGCGCCTGGAGGCCACACGCCAGCGGATGCGCGATCAGGGCCTGTCCGCGGTGCAACTCGAAGAAAGGCTCTACTGGGACAGCCTGACCTTCGATGCGGTCAAGCAGTGGCGCGTCGTTCACTACCCGATCACGCTGGCGTTCTCGGTGCTCGCGTTGGCGCACATCGTCGGCATCTTCCTGTTCTGGGGCTGGAAGTGAAGGGCCGCTGGATCCTGGCGATCATCGCGGCCAACCTGTTGGCGCTGGTGGGTTTGGCGTTTGCTTACCCACACTTGATGGTGAGCCCCGGGGCGCTCGTGCCGGCACACGCCGCGCTGGCCACCGAATGCTTCGCCTGCCATGCGCCGCTGCGCGGCGCGTCGTCTGAACGCTGCATCGCGTGTCACGTCTTGCCGGACATCGGGCTGCGCACGACCAAGGGCGTGCCGATGCCGAAGCCGACGGTTAAGGCATCGTTCCACCAGCAGCTGATCGTGCAGGACTGCATGGCCTGCCACAGCGACCACGAGGGGCCCCAACTCGCGCAGCACAGCCGCAAGCCGTTCTCGCATGAGTTGCTGCGAGCCGACGTTCGTGAACGCTGCTCGTCCTGCCACACGGCGCCGGTCGATGCCATGCATCGGCAGATTCAGGGCAACTGTGCCCAATGCCACAAGCCCCAAGCGTGGAAGCCGGCAAGCTTCGAGCACGACAAGCTGTTCCTGCTCGATGGCGACCACAACGCGACCTGCGTGACCTGCCACGTGGGCAACGACTACGGCCGCTATACCTGCTTCGGCTGCCACGCGCACACCCCATCCAACATACGGGCCAAGCACGAGAAGGAAGGCATCCGCAACTTCGAGAACTGTGGCCTGTCACCGCAGTGCCAGTGAAGGCAACGAGCGTGAGGGCCGAGGCGAAGGACGCAAGAAAGACTGACGACCTGTTGGCCGCTATGCGGGGGGTGCCTTCAAGCCCGGTTCAGGCCGCAAGCGCCCGCGTCTTCCGTTTGCAGTAGCAGCTGAATCGCCGTCGTGCCGTCGAGAAGCACCGGCCGGCTGGACACAAATCCAAGCTCATGTGCCAGCGCCAGCATGCGGCCGTTTGCCGCGAGCACGGTGCCGACCAGCCGATGCGTGCCCTGGTCGCGCAGTGTGCGGATCAACTTGGTCATCAGCAGTCGGCCCAGGCCCGTGCCCTTGACATCGGAGCGGACGATGATGCCGAACTCGGCGTCGATGTTGTCGGGGTCGGCCAGGGCGCGCGCCACGCCCAGCGTCTCTTCGATGCCGTTCGGCCCGGGTGCCACTGCCACGATCGCGGTCTCGCGCTCGTAGTCGATCTGCGTCATCCGCGCGACTTCGCTGCGTTCGATGCTGCGCCGGCTGTAGAACACGCGCATGCGCACGTCTTCGGGGGTCAGCCTGGCCAGAAAGGCGAGGTGTTGCGCCTCGTCTTCGGGGCGGATGGCCCGCAGGGTCAGCGTCCGGCCCTGCCACTGGACAGTTTCGCGCAGGCCAGACGGGTAGGGCCGAATCGCGAAGTGCTCCGCGCCACCAGGCGCCTTGGGGCTGACCCGGATGCGCGCGTCCAGCGCGATGGCGCCCTCGTGACTGAGGATCAGCGGGTTGATGTCGAGTTCGGCGATTTCCGGAACATCCGCCAGCAACTGCGATACCGCAACCAGCACCGCATAAAGCGCGTCGAGATCGGCAGCGGGCGTGTCCCGAAAGCCGCCGAGCAGCTTGGCCACGCGCGTGCGTTCGACCAGTGCACGTGCCAGCGCCGTGTTGAGCGGAGGCAAGGCGACCGCGCGGTCTGCGACCACTTCGACCGAGGTGCCGCCTTGCCCGAAGAGGATGACCGGCCCGAACACGCTGTCGATGCTGGCACCCACGATCAGCTCGCGCGCATGGCTGCGCCGCACCATGGCCTGCACGGTGAAGCCGTCGATCTGCGCGGCGGGATGGCTGGCACGAATGCGCGCGAGCATGGTCTGCGCGGCGGTGCTCACATCGGCCGCGCTGGCCAGGTTGAGTGCCACGCCGCCGACATCGGACTTGTGCGAGATGTCGGGCGAGAGGATCTTCAGCGCGACCGGGAAGCCGATGGATTCGGCAGCGCCGGCGGCGTCCGACGGCTCCGCGCCGACGCTTCGCGTGGTCACCACGGGAATGCCGCAAGCGGCAAGCACGGCCTTGGCTTCGGGCTCGGTCAGCAGGTCGCGGCCTTCGGTCAGCACGCGCTGCACCAGCGATTGCGCGGCGCCGACGTCTTGGCCGTTCGCGACCGGCGCGGCACCGCCAGCGACGGCAGGCGCTTCCAACAGCTGCATCTGGTTGCGGCGGTAGGCCACCAGCATCGCGAACGCGCGCACCGCTTCTTCGGGTGTCGCATAGCTGGCGATGCCGGCCTCCTGAAAGATCGTCCGCGCCTCCAGCACCGCAGCTTCACCGAGCCAGCACGCCATCAGCCGGGGCGGTCTCAGCGCCGCCAGTGGCACCAGCGCACGCGCGATGCCGGCGCTCGGAACGATGGCGGTCGGCGCATGGATGAACAACACGGCGCCAGCATTGGGGTCATCGTTCAGGGCCTGCAATGCCCCAACGTAACGTGCGACCGGGGCGTCGCCGATGATGTCCACCGGGTTGGCGTGCGACCAGTTGGCAGGCAGCACGGCATCGAGTCTTTGCAGCGTCGCATCGCTCAAGCGGGTCAGCTCGACGCCCGCCTGCGCAGCAGCGTCGGCGGCCATCACGCCGGCGCCGCCGCCGTTGGTCAGCACCGTCAGCGTGTTCGATGTGTTGGTGCGAAAGCGCGTCAATGTCTCCGCCGCCAGGAACAGGTCCTGGAGCGTGTCGACCCGCAGCATGCCGGCGCGCGCGATCGCCGCGTCGTAGACCAGGTCGGAGCCCGCCAGCGCGCCGGTGTGCGAGGCCGCCGCGCGCTGGCCCTGCTGAGAGCGCCCGGCCTTGACCACGACCACCGGCTTGTTGCGCGCTGCCGCACGCGCCGCCGACATGAACTTGCGCGTCGACTCGATCGATTCGATGTACAGCAGGATGGCGCGAGTCTTCGGGTCGCTGGCCAGGTAGTCGAGCAGGTCGCCGAAGTCGACATCGGCGTGCTCGCCCAGCGATACGAAATGCGAGAAGCCGATGGCGCGGGCGCGGGCCCAGTCGAGCATGGCGGTCACGAGCGCGCCCGACTGCGACACGAATGCAAGTTCTCCGGGCAGCGCATCGGTATGCGCGAAGCTGGCGTTCAGCCCGATGTGCGGTGCCAGCAGCCCGATGCAGTTCGGGCCCAGGATGCGCAGCAGGTGGGGCCGTGCCGCGTCCAGCATGGCCGCCTTCTGCTCGGCGCTCAGGCCGGCCGTCAAGACCACAGCGGCGCGTGTGCCGAGTTCACCCAGTTCCGCAAGCAGGCCCGCGACGGTGGCGGGGGGTGTGCAGATCACGGCGAGGTCGGGAATCGACGGCAGGTCTGCCGCGCGTGCGAAGACCGGTTCACCTGCGAACTCGCGGTGCTTGGGATTCACCGCATACAGGGTTCCTTTGAATTGCCCGTGCCGAAGGTTCGACCACACCGTGGCACCCACGCTTCCCGCTCGCTGTGACGCACCGAACACGGCGACCGAGGCCGGGTCGAACAGGTGATCGAGATTGCGAATGCTCATGGGTGGTACCTTCGAAGCAACCTGTCATGAAGCGCGCGGGTATGGTTTCGCGTCTTGCCGCGTTGCCCACACGACTCCCCGTGACTGCCGGGAGGCCCATGTACTCTCGCACACCGCGCACTTGAATTCTCTTGCTGCCGCAAACGGCTCTTGTGAGACCGCCCCCTTGCTCGATTGACTCCGGAGTTGCGCCATGAAGATCCTTGTCCCGGTTGAAGGCTCAGAACACGCGCTCGACGCGGTTCGGCACGCTGATCGAGATAGCCGAACGACTGGGTTGCGAGGCGATCGTCATGGGCGCCAGGGGCATGGGGGCCGTTCGAAGTGCGTTGCTCGGTTCCGTCTCAATGGCTGTGCTGCACGCGTCCCGGCTGCCGGTGACCGTGGTCAAGCACGTCGAGGCCTTATTCGCGGGAGCCGTTGGAGTCGCGCTGCGTTGGTCACGGGAGGGACGCTCAAGGGCGATGTGCGGCTGATCGGTGTCCTCGACAACCAGTCGACAGTACGCTGTACGTCTGCATCCGCGCGAAAGTCTGGCTTCCCATTGCCGCCGATGACCGGATCCGCTCTGCAGCGCGAGCGATGACGGGAGAGCTTCAAGCACTCCAATCGGGTTGCTCGCGGCTGGACATCACGATGGCAGCGGTTCGATATGTCGCAAAGGACATGCTCAGTCTCGCAGGCGTCCGCAGACATCGATACCAGGTGGGTGAATTGCAAGTTCCCGGAGGTTGGCGGTCAACTCGCGGGCTCGCTGGATTCGTCGACGCCACAGGTGCGAATGGCCTACAGCTGACTGTCCGGCACAAACAGCGACAGCAGCATCACCCGAAGGCGCTGCCACAGGCTTGTGTCGGGGTCGACCTCGAGTTCTTCGCTGGCGTCGCCGTCGGCGGTGGTCCAGAGTACGCCGGAACCATCGGGCTTCAATTGCACGCGATACACGCCGGCGAGTTCCGCTACCTTGAAGCCGCCGAAGACCAGTGCTGCCAGTTCGGGGCTCTCCACGCGCACGCCGATCTCGGTGTTGAGGTTCGCGGAGCGCGGGTCCAGGTTCATTGAGCCGACGAGCACGGTCTTGCGGTCGATGAAGGCCATCTTCGCGTGCAGCCGGCCGATGGACGAGCCGAGCAGGTTGCGCATGGCGCTGTCGAGCTTCAGACGCGTGGAGCTCAGCTCGTACAACTCCACGCCCATGCGCAGCAACTCGAGCTGGTGGCGCGCCAGCCCCACCGCGACCAGGGGCTCGTCGCTGACGGCGAGCGAGTTGGTCACCACGCGCACGCCAACGCCGGCCGCACGCAGGGCACGCAGCCGCGACAGCGCATCGGCATCGGGGATGAAGTAGGGCGAGAACAAGTACACCTCATCGTGCGCTTCGTCGAGCACGTTGAGGAAGCGGTGGCTCAACGTGTCTTGGGTGGCGAAGCTGTGGTTCGCGGGGTCGATCTTGTCAGGCGAGTCGGCGAACGCAACCGCCTCGGCGCTGATGAAGCGGAAGCGGCGCTCGGCCAGCGCGGTGCTGAAGCGCGCTGCGCCGAACACATCGGGCACATCGACAAGCATGCTGCGCGTGGTGGCCGTGCTCGGCACCGCGTCGGCTCGTGTGGCGCCTTCGAACGCGGATCGGAACGCGGCCTCGGGCTGCAGCGGCTCCGCTGACGCGGCCTGCGCAATGGCCCGCGCCGGAAAGACGACGGTGCTGTTCCAGTACAGGTCGAACCAGCGGTTGAGGTCGCCGACCACGGCGCCGATGCACAGCATGTCGAAGTCGATGAAGTTGCCCTGCACGCCGCGCAGGAAGTATTCGTCGGCGAGGTTGCGCCCGCCCAGCACAGCCACCGCGCCGTCGGCGATGAACAGCTTGTTGTGCATGCGGTGGTTCAGCCGCTTGAAGTCGCGCAGTGTGGCGAGTACACGGCGGCCCGTCGATTCACGCGCGGTGATTACCGGGTTGAAGAGCCTGACCTCTGCGTTCTTGGTTGCCGCCAGGCCGAGCAGCAGGCGGTCCATGTCGTTGGTGTAGAGGTCGTCCACCAGCAGGCGCACGCGCACGCCGCGCAGCGCGGCGTCGCGCAACGCACGCAGGATCGGGCGGCCGATGGAGTCGTCGGCAATCAGGTAGTACTGCAGGTCGATCGACGTGGTGGCGGCACGGATCGCGGCCAACCGCGCGTCAAGTGCGAACTCGGCCTGCAACAGCGGCCACACGCCGGAGCGGCCGGGTGCGATGGCGGCGTCGCCGGCAATGCGCGACAGTGCGCTCGCGGGAGGTGCCACCAAGGCGTGCGACGGTGTTCGCTCGACCACGGGCAGCGGGCTGGCGCAGCCCGTGAGCCCCAAAACCGTCAACACCGGGAGCAACGCCGAAACCAGTGCCGACCCTGGCGCCGCGCACAGCGCCGGCCATCGCGCAGCCCATCGAGCAGAGAAGCGGCGCGGCATCGCGGGCAACGGGCCGGGTGACAGCAGCGGCTCAGCGCAGTTGCAGGTCATCGACCCCGAATTGCAGGTTCACGGGCTCGATCAGAAGTTCCTTCGGCCCGACCTCGACTTCGCCTGCGAGCCAGGCCTGAATGCCTTGCGCCTGCGCCACCTCGACCGTGCGCTGTGCGTCGGTGGCCTTCACGAAGAGGGCGAAGCCGGCGCCCATGTTCAGCGTGCTGTAGGCCTCGCGGTCGTCGTGGTGGGCGTGCTGCTGGATGAAGCGCAGCACCGGTGGCACATCGGGCACGGTGTGGATGCGGTAGCGGTGCTCGGCCGGGTGGCGCAGCAGCTTGCGCCAGCCGTGACCGGTGATGTTGGCGCAGTAGTGCGGCGTGATGCCGGCGCGGAACAGTGCTTCGGTGACGGGCGAGTAGAGCGTGGTCGGGGCGAGGAGTGCGTCGCCATACGTCAACCCGGGCTCGACCTCCGTGAGGTAGCCCTTTGGCAGGCGCTCGACGAGCTTGCGCGCCAGGCTCAGGCCGTTCGCGTGGATACCGCTTGCGGCGAGCAGAACGATGGCATCGCCCGGCGCCAGCTTGTCGCCCACCGAGAGCCGCTCTTTCGGGTTGATGAGGCCGGTGCACGAAGCCGCCAGGTCGATGCGGCCTTCTGCCACGATGCCCGCGAGCGCCGGCGTCTCGCCGCCGCCCCAGGCCACCTGGCACACGTCGCAGGCGCGTTTCCAGCCTTCCACCAGCGCCTGCGAGCGCTGCGCATCGGCAAACCACTCCGACCCGCCGGCAGCCCAATAGGCCTGCACAACCAGCGGCGTGGCGCCAACGGTGATCAGGTCGTTGATGGCCATTGCGATGGTGTCTTGCGCGATGCCGGCGTAGTAGCTGCGGCCGGTCAAGGCGTGCATCTCGTCGGCGACCAGCGCCTTCGAACCCAGGCACTCGACGATGCTGGCGATGTAGAACGGGCCTACGTCCACCACGTAGGCCGACTCGCCGCGCGATGCCTTCACTTCGCTGAAACCGTGCGCGGCCAGGTGCCCGGCTGTGGCCGCAGCGGCGCGCTGGGCCGTGACCTTCAGCGGGTCGATCAGGTCGTAGTTAACGCCCGCCTGTTCGTAGCTGAGCGTGTCAGCGTGGGGCACTGAAGTCGGTGTGGGGTTCATCGCGGCGCGTCGGTCGAAGAGAGGGCGGATTATCGGCCACCTGCGCCATACCAGCGCCATACCCGCGCCATACCAGCGCCATACCAGCGCCATGCTGGCGGGCGGCATGGGCGGGCGGGCAACCGCGTACGGCACACGGATTGGTGCGGCAGCGCCGAAGGCCTCACCCGTAGAATGACTCGCATGTCTTACGTTGTGCTTGCCCGCAAATACCGCCCTCCGAATTTCGAGGCGCTCGTGGGTCAGGAGCACGTGGTGCAGGCACTCTCGAATGCGCTCACCCAGCAACGCTTGCACCATGCCTACCTGTTCACCGGAACGCGTGGCGTGGGCAAGACCACCATCTCGCGCATTCTGGCGAAATCGCTCAACTGCACCGGGGCCGATGGCCAGGGCGGCATCACTGCCCGACCGTGCGGTGTGTGCGACGCCTGTCGCGACATCGACACCGGCCGCTTCATCGACTACGTCGAGCTCGACGCCGCCTCGAACCGCGGTGTCGACGAGATCTCGCAGTTGCTCGATCAGGCTGTGTACAAGCCGGTGCTCGGCCGCTTCAAGGTCTACATGATCGACGAGGTGCACATGCTCTCGACCACTGCGTTCAACGCGATGCTCAAGACACTGGAAGAGCCGCCCGAGTACCTGAAGTTCGTGCTCGCCACGACCGACCCACAGAAGGTGCCGCCGACGGTGCTGTCGCGCTGCCTGCAGTTCAACCTGCGGCCGATGGCGCCGCAGACGGTGCAGCAACACCTGGTCGATGTGCTCGCCAAGGAACATATCGCCGCCGAGCCCGGCGCGCTGCGTCTGCTCGCGCGCGCCGCGCGCGGCTCGATGCGCGACGCGCTGTCGCTCACCGACCAGGCCATTGCGTTCGGTGCCGGCGCACTTGCCGAGGCCGGTGTGCGCCTGATGCTGGGTGCAGTGGACCGCGGCCATGCGGTGCGCATCATCGACGCGCTCGCGGTGGCCGACGGCGCGGCCCTGGTGGGCGCAGCAGATGCGTTGCGCGCGCTCGGCCTGTCGGCCGCGGGCACGCTCGAAGAGTTGGCTGCGCTGCTGCAACAGATGGCCGTGCTGCAAGCCGTGCCCGATGCCGCCGACCCGGCCGATCCGGACACCCCCGAGGCGCAGCGCCTGGCCGGCGTTCTGGCCGCCGACGAGACGCAGCTGATGTACAGCATGGCCTTGCACGGCCGTGCCGAGCTGGCGCTGGCACCCGACGAGTACAGCGGCCTGGTGATGGTGCTGCTGCGCATGCTGGCCTTCTCGCCGCAGGGCCGGGGCGCTGCAGAACGTGTTGCGCGTGGCAAGGCTCCGGCCGAAGACTCATCCGCTGCGCGCGCGGCCGCGCCAGTGGCAGCGCAAGCGGTTCGTGGATCTGCCGCACGTGCCCCGCTCGCCCCGGCCGCAATTCAAGTGCCCCAGGCCGCCATGCGCGCGGTGCCCGCAGCGCAGCCCGCAACAGTGGCTGCTGCGCCCAGCATCAAGCGCGTGTTGACTGCGCCAACCGGCGAGCCGCCGCCCTGGCTCGACGCGCCATTCGAATACGAGGCCGCCGCCGCGCCCCAAAGCCTGCTGGTCGAAGAGCCGATGGCGATGATGGCCGCGCCGACACGCGCCTCCACTGCACAACCGCTGCCTCCGCGTGGCTTGCCTGCAGAACCCGCCCTCATGCCCACTGCGCTGGGCGACTGCTGGGCGCTGCTGGTGCGCCGGATGGCCGATGCCGGCACGATCAGCGCGATGGCGCGCGAGCTCGCGATGCAGGCGCAGTGCCTGGTCCTGCAGGAACAGGCCGACCCGGTGCTTTGCCGCTTGCGCGTCGAGCGCGAAAGCCTGCGCGTTGCCGCCCACTGCGACAAGCTCCAGGCCGCGCTGGCCGACACGCTGCAGCGCAAGGTGCAGCTCGACACCGAAGGCGGCATCGTCGATGACTCACCGGCTCGGCGCGACGCTGCAGAGGCCGCGCGCCGCCAGGCCGCTGCCGAAGACACGATCCTCAACGACCCGCTCGTGCAGGCCCTGATGGCGCAGTACAAGACCGCGCGCATCGTGCCCGGGTCGGTCAAGCCCCACTGAACAGACAACCGAACACGAAGGAGCCCAAGCCATGATGAAGAACCAACTCGCCGGCCTGATGAAACAGGCGCAGGCCATGCAGGACAACATGAAGCGCGCGCAGGACGAACTCGCGCTGATCGAGGTCGAGGGCCAGTCAGGCGCCGGGCTCGTCAAGGTGACCATGACCTGCAAGCACGACGTGAAGCGCATCACCATCGACCCGAGCTTGCTCGCCGACGACAAGGACATGCTCGAAGACCTAGTCGCCGCCGCCTTCAACGACGGCGTGCGCCGCGCCGAAGAAGTCAGCGCCGACAAGATGGGCAAGCTCACCGCCGGCATGCCGATGCCCCCGGGCATGAAGTTCCCGTTCTAGAGATGATGAGCACCCCAAGGCCGACGACATGCGTCGTCCGCCCCCCGAGGGGGTCAAGGAAAGTGGCAAAGCCACATTTCCTTGAGGCCCCCAGGCTTGCGGCGTTGCAGTGACGACCATCGAGCCCGCACTCGAAGGGCTGATCGATGCACTGCGCCGGCTTCCCGGCGTGGGCGTCAAGTCGGCGCAGCGCATGGCGTTCCATTTGCTGCAGCACGACCGTGAAGGCGCGCAGCGCATGGCGCGCGCGCTACAGTCGGCGGTCGAGAATGTGCGCCACTGCACGCGCTGCCACACCTTCACCGAGGCCGCCGTGTGCCGCATCTGCCTCGACGGCACGCGTGACGCGCGCCAGTTGTGCGTAGTTGAGACGCCCGCCGACCAGGCGGCCCTCGAGCGCACCGGCAGCTACCGCGGCTTGTACTTCGTGCTGATGGGACGGCTGAGCCCGCTCGACGGCATCGGCAGCAACGACATCGGTGCGCACGAGTTGCTGGAGCGCGCTGGTGACGGCACCACCGACGAAGTGATCATCGCCACCAACTTCACCGCCGAAGGCGAGGCCACCGCGCATGTGCTGGCCGAAGCGCTGAAAGCGCGCGGGCTGCGCGTGACGCGTCTCGCACGCGGCGTGCCGATCGGCAGTGAACTGGAATATGTCGACCTGGGCACCATCGCCCACGCGCTCAGCGACCGGCGCTGAGGCGTGCGCCGGCGCGTCCAGCGCCGAATGCGATCAACTCTTCCTGCCGCCCAAGGTCAGCAGCAAACCGCCCGCCACGATGGCGCCGATGCCGGCCCACAACGGCACGTTGACGGTTTGCTTCTCTTTGGCGGTGACTTCGATCGGCCCCAGCTTGACCACCGTGGTGTCTTTCGTGTAACTGAAGCCGCCGTAAACGAGGCCGAGCACCCCGGCCACCAGCAGGGCGATGCCAACGAGCTTGATGGAGTTCATGGCGTGTGCCTTCGGCAAACGGCACGCAACCCCCGACACCGGCGGCGCTGAGGCGTGTGCCAACCGGCCGATTGAAGCACTCCGCACGAGCACCTTGCTTGATGCGGCGCAAGCGCTCGGCAGGCGGCGGGTGCAACCCCGCTGTCAGGTGCGGGCCACCCGCACGCTCTTGCCAGCGCGCGTCGTGTACGCGGACTTGCCCGCCGCCTTCCGCTGCGGCGCTGCCGCCGTGCGCGTTGCAGCGCTGTGCGCGGTGGCCTTGCCGCGCGCGGTCTTTGTCGCCTTGACCGCGTTGGCCACGAACACGACCACGGTCTGGCCGGGCTTGAAGTGGTATGCCGGGTTGACGCTGTTCCACTGCGCCACCTGGACCGCGCTCACGCGGTAACGCATGGCCACGCTGGCCACCGTGTCCTTGCGGCCGGCCTTCAGCGACATCTTGCGCAGCGGCGGAACATCGGGTGCCAGCGCCATCACGGCGTTGTCGGCAATCGCGACCGGCACGTCGGTCTGGCGGTGCTCGCCGCGAGGCACCAGCAGCGTCGAGCCGGCCTTCACGAGCATGCGCGCCGGAATGCGGTTCACCTCGCGCAATTGCGCCTCGGGGATTCCGATCTGGTGCGCCGCTTCGCTCGGGCGCAGGGTCTTGGGGGCGACCCACGCGGTCCAGCTCGCGAGCGGGCCGCGATGCTGCGGCAGGCTGCGCACGAAGCGGTTGGCGTTGTCGTAGGGCAGCAGCACCTGGGGCGTGCCGGCCGCCAGGATCACCGGCTTGTTCATCTGCGGGTTCAGCGTCTGGAACTCGTCCATCGACATGCCGGCCAGGCGAACAGCCACCGCCACATCCATGTCGCGCTCGATCGGCACGCTCAGGAAGTAGGGGTGGTTGCGCAGCGCCGGCAGGGTCAGGCCGAAGTCGGCCGGCCGCGCCACGATGTTCTTCACGGCCTGCAGTTTGGGCACGTAGTACGCCGTCTCGTCTGGCATCTTCAGGCTGGCATAGTCGGTCGGCAGGCCGAGCTTCTGGTTGCGTGCAATGGCGCGCGAGACGCTGCCTTCGCCCCAGTTGTAGGCGGCCAGCGCGAGGTGCCAGTCACCGAACATGCCGTTGAGCTTTTGCAGGTAGTCGAGCGCCGCACGGGTCGAGGCGAGCACGTCGCGCCGGTCGTCGCGGAACACGTTCTGCTTGAGCGAGAAGTCCTTGCCGGTGGACGGGATGAATTGCCACATGCCGGAGGCCTTCGCGCTCGACATGGCTTGCGGGTTGAACGCGCTTTCGATGAAAGGCAGCAACGCCAGTTCGGTGGGCATGCCGCGCCGCTCGAGCTCTTCGACGATGTGGAACAGGTAGCGGCCGCCGCGCTCGGTCATGCGCTGCACGTAGTCCGGCCTCGTGGCGTACCACTGCTCGCGGTTGCGTACCAGTTCGCCGTCGAGGTCGGGCATTGCGAAACCTCGGCGCACACGCGCCCACAGGTCGGTCTGCGCGCTGCGGTCGTCCAGGTCCAGGCGCACCTCGGGCCGCAACGGGTCGACCGGAACTGGCGCCGCCGCCACTTCGGATGGCGCTGCATGCACGGTGGCTGGGGTGCCGTCACGTGGGGCGGCGGCCGGTGCATCGGCGCGTGGCTGCGCCAGGGTGCCGATCGAGGCGGCTGTCGTGGCTGGCACTGTGGCGGTGCCGGGCGTCTGGGTGGCGCAGGCGGCCAACAAGGCCAGCGGCAGCAAGGCGGCGCAGGCCCACACGCGCGCGCGGCTGCCGAGGTGGCGGGTAGAGGGGGTCGTCATCGGGTGTCGTCCTTCCAGTGTCGGGGTGCCGCGTCGAGCCAGGGCCTGCGGCCTCCTAGAATCGCCGCGAGTTCGCTCCGGCGCGTGTCGAGCGTGGTGAACGTTGTGAAGGCCTGCACGGTCAAGGTTTGTTGAAGGCACGAGGAGCGAACAGGCGGCATGGCGGAACGCGCGATTATAGGTTTGAGCGAATGGCTGAAGACCCCGGCAGGGCGTTACGTCTTGCAGTGGGAACAGAACCATCTCGACGGTGCCGTGGCCGACCTGTTCGGCTTCCACGCGTTGCAGCTCGGCCTGCCGGAACTCGATGCGCTGCGGGCCAACCGCATGCCGCACCGGTGGGTGGCCAGCGAATCGCCGGCATCGGCCGATGCGCTCGAAGCCCACGACGTTCTCGATGGTGATGCGCAAGCCGATGCGATACCCGCCCCCGCGCGCCTGGCCATCGCATTGCACTGCGACTTCGACGCCTTGCCCTTCGACAGCAGCAGCCTCGACCTCGTCGTGCTGCCGCACGCGCTCGAACTGGCACGCGACCCGCACCTGGCGCTGCGCGAGGTCGAGCGCGTGCTGGTACCCGAAGGCCGCGTCGTCATCGTCGGCTTCAATCCCGCGAGCCTCTGGGGCCTGCGGCAATGGATGGGGCGCTGGCGCCGCCGGCTCGGCCGCCATGCGGGGCGCGAGCTGTTCCTGCCCGGCAACGGTGAGTTCATGCACTACCGGCGCCTGCGCGACTGGCTGCGCCTGCTCAGCTTCGAGGTCGAGGACGGGCGCTTCGGCTGCTACCGTTGGCCGGTCACGTCGCAAAAATGGTTGGCGCGAGTAGGGTGGATGGACCGCGCCGGAGACCGTTGGTGGCCGGTCTTCGGCGCGGTGTATTTCGTCGTTGCGGTCAAGCGCGTGCGCGGCATGCGGCTCGTCGGCCTGGTGCGCGACCAGCGTCGTGCGCCGCTGGCAGCGCCCGCGCCGGTGACGGCGGCACATCGACATCAACAACAACAGAAGGAAGCGGAGCCTCAGGCCTGCGACATGACCCAATGAGCACGGAAGCAAGCCCTTCGATCAAGCGCCCGAGCGTCGTCGTCTATACCGACGGCGCGTGCAAGGGCAACCCCGGCCGCGGCGGCTGGGGTGCATGGCTGCGCAGTGGCGAGCACGAGACAGACCTGTTCGGCGGCGAGCCGCTGACGACCAACAACCGCATGGAGCTGACCGCAGTGATCGAGGCCCTGACCTCGCTCAAGCGCACCTGCGACGTGGTGATCTACACCGACAGCGAATACGTGCGCAAAGGCATCACCGAGTGGATTCACGGCTGGAAGCTGCGGGGTTGGAAGACGGCCGACAAGAAGCCCGTGAAGAACGCCGACCTGTGGCAACGGCTCGACCTGCTCCGCGGCGTTCACCATGTCGACTGGCGCTGGGTCAAGGGCCACTCGGGCGACCCCGGCAACGAGCGCGCCGACGCGCTGGCGAACCGTGGCGCGGCACAAGCTGCGTAGCCATACGGCGGGTTCACATGGCGGGCGTTGCGGAGTACCTTCAGCCCGTGCAACGGAAGCAATCACCGATGAATGCATTTCGACTGGCGTTCGACGCGCCGCCGTGGTGCTTGTCGGGTGTCGTGTATGGCACGCTGCTGAACGACCCCGACGCGCTGGCGGCACTTGGTGATGCGGTGCACCGCGCGCCGTACAAGGCGCCGCCGGTCGCACCGGTGCTCTACATCAAGCCGCGCAACACGCTCGCCACCAGCGGCGCGCTCGTGGTGGTTCCGGCGGAAGCGGGGTACTTCGAGATCGGCGCTGCGCTCGGCGTCGTCATCGGTCGCACCGCCTGCCGCGTGGCGCAGGCCGACGCGCTGGAGCACGTCGCCGGCTATACGCTGGTGGTCGATCTGAGCGTGCCGCACACGAGCTTCTACCGGCCCTCGGTGCGCCGCATTGCCGCAGGCGGGCGATCTGGCGTTGAAGGTGTCGATCGATGGCATCGTGGTGCACGTCGCGCACAGCGCAGGCATGCAACGCCCGCTGGCACGGCTGCTCGCCGATGTGACCGAGTTCATGACGCTGCACCCCGGCGACGTGCTGATGCTCGGTGTGGCCGCCGGCGCGCCGCAAGCGCGTGCCGGGCAGCGCTTCGCGGTGGAGTGCGCCGGCATCGGCACCCTCGAAGGGGCGCTCGTGGGTGAAGCCCCGGCCGGAGCACGCTCATCCTTCGAGGCCACACCATGAAGGCCGCGCGCGTGGCCTATGCCGGCGCCCTGCACGAAGCCTACCCGCATGCGCAAGGCCTCCAACTTGCCGACGGCCGCGTGCTGCGCGAGCACGTCGTGATGTGGCTGCCGCCGTTCGAGGTCGGCACCGTCATCGCGCTTGGCCTGAACTACGCCGACCATGCGAAGGAGCTCGCCAAGGAACTCACGGTATCCGCGCAGGACGAGCCGTTGGTGTTCCTCAAGGGCCCTGGCACGCTGATCGGCCACCGGGGCTTCACGCGCCGCCCGGCCGGTGCTGGCTTCATGCACTACGAGTGCGAACTGGCGGTGGTGATCGGCGCAACTGCGAGGCACGTGCGCCGTGCTGATGCCATGAGCCATGTCGCCGGCTACACCGTGTGCAACGACTACGCGGTGCGCGACCATCTCGAGAACTGGTACCGGCCGAACCTTCGCGTGAAGAACCGCGACGGCGCCACGGTGCTCGGCCCGTGGTTCGTCGACGCGGCCGACGTGCCCGACCCGCACACGCTGCTGCTGCGCACACTCGTCAACGGCCAGATCACGCAGCAGGGCAGCACGGCGGATCTCGTCAACGACATTCCGGCCCTGATCGAGTACCTGAGCAGCTTCATGACCTTGCGCTCCGGCGACGTGATACTGACCGGCACGCCCGACGGCGTGGTCAACGTGAACGCCGGCGACGAAGTGGTGTGCGAGATCGACGGCATCGGCCGGCTCGTCAACACGCTTGTCGGTGATGCCGCTTTCGGACGTTAGGAAACCACCCATGCGCATTCATCACCTGATCGGCGGCAAGCCGGTCGAGAGCACCGACTACTTCGAGACCGTGAACCCGAGCACGCAAGAGGTGCTGGCCGAGGTGGCACGTGGCGGGCAGGCCGAGGTCGATGCGGCCGTTGCCTCTGCCAAGGCAGCGTTCCCGGCCTGGGCCGGGATGCCCGCCACCGAACGCGCGAAGCTGATGCGCCGGCTCGGCGACCTGATCACGAAGCACGTGCCTGACATCGCACGCGTCGAGACGATGGACTGCGGGCAGGTGATCGCGCAAACGGCCAAGCAGCTCGTGCCGCGCGCGGCCGACAACTTCCACTACTTCGCCGAGCTGTGCACCCGCGTCGACGGCCACACCTACCCCACGCCCACGCACCCGAACTACACGCTGTTCCACCCGGTGGGTGTGTGTGCGCTCGTCAGCCCGTGGAACGTGCCGTTCATGACCGCCACCTGGAAGGTCGCACCTGCGCTCGCCTTCGGCAACACCGCCGTGCTGAAGATGAGCGAACTCTCGCCGATGAGCGCGGCTCGCCTGGGCGAACTGGCGCTGGAAGCCGGCATTCCGCTCGGCGTGCTGAACGTGGTGCACGGCTTCGGCCAAGAGGCTGGTGAGGCGCTGTGCAGCCACCCCGATGTGCGCGCCATCTCGTTCACCGGCTCCACGGCCACCGGCAACCGAATCGTGCAGGCGGCGGGCCTGAAGAAGTTCAGCATGGAACTCGGCGGCAAGAGCCCGTTCGTGGTGTTCGACGACGCCGACCTCGAGCGTGCGCTCGACGCCGCCGTGTTCATGATCTTCAGCAACAACGGCGAGCGCTGCGCGGCGGGCAGCCGCATCCTGGTGCAGCAAGGCATCTACCCTGAGTTCTGCGGGCGCTTTGCTGAGCGGGCCCGTCGCATCACGGTCGGTGACCCGCTCGATGAGTCCACCCTCGTCGGTCCGATGATCAGCCCCGGCCACCTGGCCAAGGTGCGCAGCTACATTGCGCTGGGCACCGAGGAAGATGCCACGCTGCTTTGCGGCGGGCTCGGTGCACCGAGCCTTCCCGCCCAAGTCAGCAAGGGCAACTTCGTGCAACCGACCGTGTTCGCCGATGTTGACAACCGCATGCGCATCGCGCAGGAAGAGATCTTCGGCCCGGTGGCCTGCCTGATCCCGTTCCGTGACGAGGCCGACGCCATCGCGAAAAGCAACGACACCGTCTACGGCTTGAGCAGCTACGTGTGGACCGAGAACCTGGGCCGCGCGCACCGCGTGGCGGCTGCTGTTGGGGCCGGCATGTGCTTCGTCAACAGCCAGAACGTGGGCGACCTGCGCCAGCCCTTCGGCGGCACCAAGGCCAGCGGCACAGGGCGCGAGGGCGGCACCTGGAGCTACGACGTGTTCCTGGAGCCCAAGAACGTGGCGGTATCCATGGGCTCCCACCACATTCCGCGCTGGGGAACGGCATGAATGCCGTTCCCCTTCGGGGCGTCATGGAGCCCCTTCCCGCCCTCCCCCGAGGGGAGGGATGAGCATGTCGCTGTATGGCCTGCAGAAGTTCCTGTTCCACCTGAACCGCGAGGCGCGTGTGCAGGCGCAGTTCAAGTGCGACTCCGATGCGCTGCTGGCCGACTACATGCTGACCGAGGAAGAGCGCAGCGCGATCACGCGCGGCGACATCGGGCTGATCTATGTGCTGGGTGCGAACGGCCAGTTGCTGATGCATTTCGCGGCCTTCCTCGGCATGCCCTGGGCCGGGTACATCCAGGCCATGCGTGACGGCGTGGCAACGCACGGCCCGGTGCGAGCGGGTGTGTATGCGATGACGACTGCGATGAACGAGAAGGTCGCCGGCGTATGACCATGGTCTTCGCCGGCGTGTGCAGCCACGCCCCTGGCATCACCGGCCGCGCGCACTTGGCGGACCTGGCGCTGCGCGACCCGTTCCACGCCGCCTTCTTCGCGCTGGGCGACGCGTTGCGCGCAGCCCGGCCCGACGCCTTGTTGCTGGTCGGCGCCGAGCACTTCGGCAACTTCTTCATGAACAACATGCCGGCCTATGCGATGGGCATGGCCGACGCCTACGACGGCCCGATCGAAGACCCGGGCTGGCTGGGCATCGCAAAGACGCGCATCCCCGGCCACGCGGCCCTGAGCCTGCGCCTGATCACCGAGGTGATGCAGACCGTGGACGCAGCCTACGCCGAAGAATGGAAGTTCGATCACGGCCTGATGGTGCCGCTGCACTTCCTGACGCCGGCGTACGACCTGCCCATCGTGCCCGTCAACATCAACTGCCAGGGCCCGCCGCTGACGCCGCTGCACCGCGCCTGGGCCTTCGGCGAGGCCCTGCGGCGCGCGGCCGATGCAGTGCCCGAGCGCATCGCCATCGTCGCCACCGGCGGCATCAGCCACTGGCCGGCCACACCCGACTCGGGCAAGATCAACGAAGCCTGGGACCGCGAGTTCATGGCACGCTGGGCGCGCAACGACAAGGCCGCCTTGCTGGACTACACCGACGCCGGCATCTACCGCGACGCTGGGCAGGGCGGCTTCGAGGTGCGCACCTTCATCGCCCTGGCGGCGGCTGCGCGCGGGCAGGGCACGGTGCGGCACTTCCAGCCCATCCCGATCTTCTCGGTCGCCTGCACCGTTGCCACGATGGAGATCGCCTGACATGCCGCATCTCGTGATCCTCTACACCCCGAACCTCGATGCGCAAACCGACATGACGCGGCTCTGCCGGGCGCTTGCCGACACGATGCTCGCGGTGCGCGACGAGGCCGGTGCGCGAGTGTTCCCGACCGGCGGCGTGCGTGTGCTGGCCTACCCTGCAGTGCACTCGGCGGTGGCCGATGGCGGCGCCGCCGGGATTGCAGCCGGCGGCACGGGCGAGTACGCGTTCGTCTACCTGAACCTGCGCATGGGCCGCGGCCGCCGCGCTGCCGTCAAGCAACAGGTGGGCGATGCGCTCAGCGCCACCGCGAAGGCACACCTTGCGCCGCTGTTCGCGAAGCTTCACATGGGCCTGACGCTGCAGATCGACGAAGGCGCAGAAGTCTTCGACGCAAAGCACAGCAGCCTGCACCCGCTCTTCAACAAGGCCTGACCCCATGTTCACGCAAGACACCATCGGCGCGCTCGCGCGCGAGCTTTACCAGGCGCGCAGGTCACGCACCGCAGTGCGCCATTTCTCGGCGCGTTGCGCCGAGATGACCATCGACGACGGCTACGCCGTCCAGCGCGCGTGGGTGGCGCTGGAGCAGGCCGATGGCCGCGTTGCCAGAGGCCGCAAGATCGGCCTGACTTCGCGCGCCATGCAGCTGGCCAGCCAGATCACCGAGCCCGACCATGCGCCGCTGATGGATGACATGTTCTTCGAGCAGGGCGGCGACGTACCCATCGCGCGCTTCATCGCCCCGCGCGTGGAAGTGGAACTCGCGTTCATCCTCGGCAAGCCGCTCAAAGGCCCTGGCATCACGCTGTTCGACGTGCTCCGCGCCACCCAGTACGTGTCGCCCGCGCTCGAGATCATCGATACCCGCATCGAGCAGTTCGACCGCGACACGCGGGCCATGCGCAAGGTCACCGACACGATCTCGGACTTCGCGGCGAATGCAGGCATCGTGCTCGGTGGCCGGCCGGTCAGGCCGGACGCGGTCGACCTGCGCCTGGGTTGGCGCGATGCTGTTCAAGAACGGCGTGATCGAAGAGACGGGCCTGGCGGCCGGCGTGCTCAACCACCCCGCGACCGGCGTGGCGTGGCTGGCCAACAAGCTTGCAGCCTATGACGAGCAGTTGAGTACGGGCGACGTGGTGCTGGCCGGCTCGTTCACGCGCCCGACGCCGGCTGTCGCGGGCGACAACATCCATGCCGACTACGGACCGCTCGGCACGGTATCGTTCCGCTTTGCGTGAGCAGCAGGATCAGCATGAGCCGCATGGAACCGAGGGCACCATCACGATGACCGCCGCCGACCCGTTCGAACGCCCGTCCCACATCGCCGCCGATGAGTGGGCAGCGCGCGTCCAGCTCGCCGCCGCCTACCGCATTTTCGACCGCATGGGCTGGGCCGAGTTGATCTACAACCACCTGTCGCTGCGCGTGCCAGGAGACTCCGGCCACGTCCTGCTGAACCCGTTCGGGCTGCACTACCGTGAGGTCTGCGCCAGCAACCTCGTCAAGGTCGATGCGCACGGCAACACGGTGGGCCAGAGCGACTGGCCGATCAACCCCGCGGGCTTCAGCTTCCACGGCGCCATCCACCGCACGCTGCCCGAGGCGCATTGCGTGATGCACATGCACACCACGCCGACGATGGCGGTGTGTTGCCTCGATTCGGGCCTGATCTACACCAACTTCTACGCGGCGCAACTGCACGGCAGCGTGGCGTATCACGATTTCGAAGGCATCACCGTGCATGCCGACGAAGGCGCGCGCATTCTCGCCAGTGCGGCCGGCAAGCCGGTGCTGATGCTGCGCAACCACGGGCCGGTGGTGATCGGCCGCACGCTGGCGCATGCGTTCTCGCTGATGTGGCTGGTGCAGCGCGCCTGCGAGGTGCAGCTGGCCACGCAGTCCATGGGTGAGGCGCGCCCCATCGCCACGCCCGTGCTCGAGGCCTGCGTGCGCGACTCCCTCAACTTCAACCCCGGGTTCGGCGCCGGGCAGGACGTGTTCGACGCGATGCAGCGTTTGCAGGATGCAGTTGACCCGTCGTACCGTCGCTGATTCGTCTACCCGACCATGACCATGCAACTGCCCATCAACACCTTCCGTGATGCCCTGCGCGCCGGCCGCCCGCAGATCGGTCTGTGGGTCGGCCTGGCCGACGCGAACGCCGCCGAAGCGCTGGCCGGCACCGGCTTCGATTGGCTGCTGCTCGACGGCGAGCACGCGCCGAACGATCCGCGCAGCGTGCTCGAACAATTGCGCGCCGTCGCACCGTACCCGGTGCACCCGGTGGTGCGCGTGGTCGACGGGCAGGTCGCGCTCGTCAAGCAGTACCTCGACGTCGGCGCGCAGACGCTGCTCGTGCCGATGGTCGATACGCCCGAGCAGGCCGGGCTGATGGTGCGCGCCATGCGCTACGCACCCGACGGCATTCGCGGCATGGGCGCGGCGCTGGCCCGTGCCTCGCGCTGGAACCAGATCGACGACTACGTGAACCTCGCCAACGACCAGATGTGCCTGCTGGTGCAGGCTGAAACGACACTCGCGATGCGCAACCTCCACGCCATTGCCGCGGTCGAGGGTGTGGACGGCGTGTTCTTCGGGCCGGCGGATCTGTCGGCGTCGATGGGCTTTCGCGGCCAGCCCGCCCACCCCGAGGTGCAGCGCGTGATCTTCGACGGCATTGCCAGCGTGCGCGCGGCTGGCAAGGCGCCGGGCATCCTGGCCAGCGACCGGGCGCTGGCACAGCAATACCTCGACGCCGGCGCGCTGTTCGTGGCCGTGGGTGTGGACACCAGCCTGCTGGTGCGCGCGGCGCATGACCTGGCCCTGTCGTACAAGCGTGGCGCCACCGCGACCTCACCTTCGATCGCACCGCGCAGCACCCCCTACTGAAACGAGAACCGCATGAACCAACCCAAAGTCTTTGCCAGCCAGGCCGACCTCGAAGAGAAGACGGTCTCGTTCACGCGCCTGTCCGAGAACGCCTACGCCTACACGGCAGAGGGCGACCCAAACACCGGCGTCTTCATCGGCGACGAGGCCGTGATGGTGGTGGACACCCAGGCCACACCCGGCATGGCGCAAGACGTGATCCGGCGCATCCGCGAGGTGACGGCGCTTCCGATCAAGTACGTGCTGCTGAGCCATTACCACGCGGTGCGCGTGCTGGGCGCGTCGGCCTACTTCAGGCACGGCGCCGAGCAGATCGTCGCCAGCCGGGATACCTACGACTTGATCGTCGAACGCGGCGAGCAGGACAAGGCGAGCGAGATCGGCCGCTTCCCGCGCCTGTTCCGTAATGTCGAGACCGTTCCGCCCGGCCTGACCTGGCCGACCATGACCTTCGGTGGCAGCATGAGCATCTGGCTCGGCAAGCTGGAAGTGAAGATCGCGCAGGTCGGCCGTGGCCACACCAAGGGCGACACCATCGCCTACCTCGAAGACCAGAAGATCTGCTTCGCCGGTGACCTGGTCGAGTACCAGAGCACGGCGTATGCGGGCGACTGCTACTTCCGCGACTGGCCGACCACGCTCGACCGGCTCGCCGAATTCGGCTTCGAGAAGCTCGTTCCGGGCCGTGGCGCTGCGCTCGAGAATGCAGGCGACGTGAAGCGCGCCATCGCGTCGACCCGCGCCTTCATCAGCGACGTCTTCACGCTTGTCAACAACGGCGTGGCGCAGGGCAAGACCCTGAACGCCATCTACAAAGACACTGTGGCGGCGCTGCGCCCGACCTACGGCCACTGGGTGATCTTCGACCACTGCATGCCGTTCGATGTGACCCGCGCGTACGACGAAGCCACCGGCCATGTGCACCCGCGCATCTGGACGGCCGAGCGCGACATCGAGATGTGGAACGCGCTCGAAGCGTGACGCGCCGGGCGTTTGAAGGCGCCTGATCGGAAGGGGGCTCGAACAGCCATTGTTCGAACCCCCACTTGCAAGCGGACTGGAACTGTATATATTCACAGTATGCAGGCCGCCCACCCTCCAGCGCATGAAGCCGCACCCGTCAAGGGCCGGGGCACCGTCTGGCGCATCGAGCACCGGTTCACCCGCCTGACCACCGAAACCCATGACGACGGGTGGGGCACGCTCGATCAAGCCGCCACCGAAGAACGGTTGCCACCGCGCACGCAGGTCATCGAAGAGCGCGTCAAGTCCATCCTGTCGAGCAACGACTCGCCGGACATCTCGTTCGACCTGTCGATCAACCCGTACCGGGGCTGCGAACACGGCTGTGTGTATTGCTTCGCGCGGCCCACGCACAGCTACCTGAACATGTCGCCCGGGCTCGACTTCGAGACCCGCATCATCGCCAAGGTGAACGCGGCCGAGCGCCTGCGCGAGGCCTTTGCGAGCCGCAGCTACGAGCCGCTGCTGCTCAACATCGGCTCGGCGACCGACGCGTACCAGCCGGTCGAACGCAAGCTCGGCATCACGCGCTCGGTTCTCGAAGTGATGGCCGAGTGCGGGCACCCGTTCTCGCTGGTCACGAAGTCGTCCGGCATCGAACGCGACCTCGACCTGATCGCGCCGATGGCGCAGCGCGGCCTGGCCGCCGTGTATGTGTCGGTCACCTCGCTCGACGCCGGTCTGTCGCGCATCCTCGAGCCGCGCGCGGCTTCGCCCGAGCGGCGGCTGCGCACCATCGAAGCCTTGGCCAGGGCCGGTGTACCGGTAGGGGTGAGCGTGTCGCCGGTGATTCCGTTCATCAACGAGCCGGAGCTCGAACGCATCCTCGAAGCGGCGGCGAATGCGGGGGCCACTTCGGCCTTCAGCGTGGTGCTGCGTTTGCCGTGGGAAGTGAACCCGTTGTTCCAGCAGTGGCTGGACCAGCACTTCCCCGAGCGCGCCGCGCGCGTGATGGCACGCGTGCGCGAAATGCGCGGTGGCCGCGACTACGACGCCCGCTTCGGCACCCGCATGCGCGGTGAAGGCGTGTGGGCGCAACTGCTGCAACAACGCTTCCAGAAGGCGGCCGCGCGGCTGGGCCTGAACCGCAAGCGCGTGGAACTCGACCTGACGCAGTTCGTGCCGCCGGTGCTGGCACGCGCGGACGGGCAACAAGACATGTTCGCCTGAGGACGCGCGCTCAGCGTTCGCGGCACGCCGCGAACGCGTCCAGGGCAGGCTTGTACTCCGACGCTTGCACGCCGAGCGCGCCCAGGACGGTGTGGAACAGGTTGTCGTGGGTCAACGCATGGCCCGCGCCGGCCTTCAGGCAGGCCGTGGCCGGGCGCGTAGCCGTGGCAGCGGTTTCGGGCTGCCACCACACCATCGGCACGTGCGTCTGCTCGCGCGGCGCCACCGCGTAGGGCAGGCCGTGGAGGTAGATGTTTTTCTCGCCCAGCGACTCGCCGTGGTCTGACACATAGAGCAGGGCAGGGTCGTAGCTTGCGCGTTGCCGGGTCAGCCATTGCACCGACTGCGCCAGCACCGCATCGGTGTAGGCAATGGAGTTGTCGTAGGCGTTGACCAACGATTGCCGTTCACATTGCTGGAGTGCGTTGGTGCGGCACTCGGGCACGAACGGCTTGCGCTCGGGCGGGCTGCGCTTGTAGTAGGCCGGGCCGTGGCTGCCCATCTGGTGCAACACCAGCAACACGCCGCGCTCGCGGCGTTCCGCAGGCAGCGCGGCCAGGCGCTCGTCGAGCCCGGCGAGCAAGGCCTCGTCCAGGCATTCGTCGTCGGCGCACAGCGTGGCTGGCAGCGGCTGAGCACCCGCCGCAGGCGTGTGCGCGTGGGCACTCGGCACGCGCTCGCACAGGCTCTTGCAGCCGGCCTGGTTGTCCAGCCACAGCACCGCCATGCCGCTGCGTTGCACCAGGTCGAGCAGGTTCTCGTGGTCGTGGTCGCGGCTCTCGAAGCCAGCCTTGCCCAGCGCCGAGAACATGCACGGCAGCGACGTGGCAGTGCTCGTGCCGCACGAGCTGACGTTGCTGAAACTTGTGAAGCGCAGCAGTTCGATTTGCGGTGTGGTAGGTCGGCCGTAGCCATTGATCGCGAAGTGGTCGGCGCGCGCGGTTTCGCCGACGACCAGCATCAGCAGCGACGCGCGGGTGCCCGGCGCGCGGGGTGCGATGCGCGCGTCCAGGCCAATGGCCTGCGGCGGCCCGCTGGGGCGCGAGCGTGTCTGCACGGCCAGGTCGGCCAGCGCGTAGAACGAGTTGAGCGGGTTGATGAGGTAACGCATCGATGTGTGCTCGCGCATCGTTGCCGAGAAGTCGGCAAAAAGCGCATAGACCAGCGCCACCAGCACCAGCAGCGCTGCCACGGCACCGAGCAGGTTGCGCCACAGTTGTGCCGCCAGGCGCAGGCGCTGTACGCGGGTGCGCCACAGCATGGCGAGCGGCAGCAACGCGAGTACCAGCACGGTGGCGGCGAGGCGCAGGTTGAGCAGGTCACGCACCTCGCGCGGGTCGGTCTGCAAGACATTGGTCATCATGGTTGCATCGATGACCACGCCGTAGCTGCCCATGAAATGGGCGCCGAATGCGGCCGCCAGCACGACCAGCGTGATGGCCGGCTTGATACTCCAGCGCCAGGCCGCGACCGCGAGCAACGCGGTCGTGAGTGCAGCGATCATGGCGCCGAACCCGACGCAGAACAGCACACCGCGCGGCGTGCCCATCTCCGGCAGCGCGGCCAGCGCTTGCCAGAGCGGCCAGTTGGGCAGCACCGCGATCCACAGGCCAGCCCACAGGGCCAGCGTCAGTGGATTGCGGCCGGTGCCGCGAAGCTCGTGGTGCGTGGGCCGCAGTTGATTCGTCATGCGGCGAATTGTCATGCAGTGTTTGCCGGTGCGGCGCAGGGGCCGCCGGCAGGCACCGCTCCGAACTGTCAGATGAGGATCAGATGCGGATCAGACGCGGATGCTCAGCGCGCCGGTGGCCCGCCCGGCCACGCCCCCGAGTGCCAGCGGGCTTCGTTTCATACCCTGGCTCACGCCGTGAGCCACCTCGCCGACGCCGCTGCGGCGGGTGTGGCTGGCGCGCACCAGGCCGGCATACGGTTCACGGGACTGCAAGGCGTGCGCGAGCAGTTCCGTCGATGTGCCGCACACGCTGAAGCGCTGCGCCGCCGCGTCGACCCATGCGGGCATCTCGGTGATCGGGACCCTCGCCGTGTCCAGCCTGATCAGCAGCGCCAGCAGGTTGGCCGCGGCCTCGAAGTCGACGTCGTCATCGACCGCCGCCTTGCCTGACAACGCCTCCGCCCGCAACGCGCAGGCGCTGCGGGTGCGCTCGTTAAGCGTGTGCAGCATGTCGACGACCTCGACGAAGCGCTTGACCCGGGCATCGTCGGGCGCGCGCGCGGCCTTCTGGCGCAGGTTCTCGGCAGTGCGCGTGAGGGCGCGGGCATCGAGCTTGTCGAACTGCAGCATCGCCAGCAGCACCAGTGTCTGTGCGTCGAACGTCCGCGAGCCCAGGCCGATGCGCACGACACGCTCCAGCGCATCCAGTGCCTCGGCGCGGTCGCCGATGTAGAACGCCAGCATGCCCAGCCGCTGCAGGCGCGCTACGCTTTGCGGCGTCAGACGAAGGGCGCTTCGGTACGCTTCCAGTGCGGGGTTGAGCAACCCTTGCTCGAAGCGAACGCGGCCTAACAGGTCCCACGCATCGGCATGGTCGGGGCGATGCTGCACCAGCGCTTCGAGCGTGGCCTGGGCCTGATCGTGCTGCCCGCATTCGAGCTGCGTGCGCGCCAGCCCGAGGCGTGCCCAGGGGAGAGCCTGGGTCTGCAATGCCGCGCTGTACACGCCCGCGGCGCCGGCGTGGTCGCCGAGCCGGATGAAGAGCTCCGCGGCGATGCGCGCGGCCGTCAAGGCGTATTCGCCACGGGCCTGGAAACGGGCGGCGCCGATGGCAGCCGCGCGCGCCAGGTCACCCGCCTCGATGGCATCGAAAATGGCCTTGAGCACCTGTTTGCGGTGGCGCGCCTGCAGCATGCGCTGCTCCAGCGCCGCAGTGGTGTGCGGCTTGAGCAGGTAGCTGTCGAGCGCCGATTCCGCGGCCTCGGCCACCATCGCGTACGACGCTTCGCCGGTCACCATGATGAAGACGGTCGCGTAGGGCAGTGCATGGCTGTCGCGCAGTTCGTCGAGCAAGTCCTGGCCGGTCATCGGCGACTGGTCGAAGTGGTAGTCGCAAAGCACGATGTCGAACGCCGTGCCTTCGATCAGGCGCCGCACGTCTTCAATGCGGCTCGCTTGCACCACCTGGCCGACGCCCATGTCGCGCAGGGTGCTCGCCTGCAGGCCACGCTGGGTCGGGTTGCCGCTGGCCACTAGGGCCCGGCACGCGGCGAGGTCGGCCTGGCGCGGCTTCATTGCGCAGGCCTGACGGGGACGGCCACAGCGGGCCGGCACAGAGCGTTTGCGAGGTGGCGGGCTCGGGCGAAGTCAGTGGCAAGGTGCATGGGGCGGGGCTGGCGGCGGGTCTTGTGGGTGTATCGGCGCCGCCGCCAGAGGCTTGAGCCCCGTTTGTTGCCCGCCGGGTTTCGGCCCGTTCCCGCGAGGGCTGGCCGGCTACTTGAACAGGTCTTTCACCCGGTCGGCCCAGCCCTTGGTGTTTGGCGAGTGCTTGTCGCCGGACTTGCGGAACGCATCGTCGAGTTCCTTCAGCAGCTTGCGCTGGTGCTCTGTGAGCTTGATCGGCGTCTCAACGCTGACATGGCAATACAGGTCGCCCGGGTAACTGGAGCGCACGCCCTTGATGCCCTTGCCGCGCAGGCGGAATGTCTTGCCGTGCTGGGTGCCTTCGGGCAGATCGATCTCGGCCTTGCCACCTAGCGTGGGCACTTCCATGGCGCCGCCGAGCGCGGCGGTGGTCAGGCCGACGGGCACGGTGCAGTGCAGGTCGTCGCCATCGCGCTCGAAGATCTCGTGCTGCTTGATGCGGATCTCGATGTACAGGTCGCCCGACGGGCCGCCGTTGGTGCCCGGTTCGCCATTGCCGCTGGAGCGGATGCGCATGCCCTCGTTGATGCCGGCGGGGATCTTCACCTCCAGCGTCTTGTTCTTCTTGATGCGGCCTTGCCCGCTGCAGGTGGTGCAGGGCTCGGGGATGATCTTGCCGGTGCCGTGGCAATGCGGGCAGGTCTGCTGGATGCTGAAGAAGCCCTGGCGCATGTGCACCGTGCCGCCGCCGTTGCATGTGCTGCACACCTTTGGGCTGGTGCCGGGTTTCGCCCCCGAACCCTTGCAGGTTTCGCAGGTCTCGTAGGCGGGGATGCGGATCTGTGTTTCCTTGCCGTGTGCGGCCTCTTCGAGGCTGATCTCCATCGCGTAGCTGAGGTCCCCGCCACGGAACACCTGCTGCCCGGCACTGCCGCGCCGCTGGGCACCCCCCGCGCCACCGAAGATGTCACCGAAGATGTCGCCGAAGGCCTCGGCGAAGCCGCCCATGCCTTCGCCGCCCGCGCCGCCTCGGCCCATGTTCGGGTCGATCCCGGCGTGGCCGTACTGGTCGTAGGCGGCGCGCTTTTGCGGGTCGGTGAGCATCTCGTAGGCCTCCTTGGCCTCTTTGAACTTCTCTTCCGACTTCTTGGCCGTGTCACCCTGGTTGCGGTCGGGGTGGTGCTTCATCGCAAGCTTGCGATAGGCCTTCTTGATGTCATCTTCCGCGGCGTTCTTGGGGACACCAAGAACCTCATAAAAATCGCGCTTGCTCATTCGGCTGATACTTTCTCGATTCAGTGGTCCGCAGGAAGCCTCAACGAAAGAAGCCGGCGCGTGCCAAGACCGTGGTCTTGCGTCGCGCCGGCGGCTGTTGCTGCGAAGGTCAGGCCTTCTTCACTTCCTTGAATTCGGCGTCGACCACGTTGTCGTCGGCCGGCTTCGCGGCCTGCGGTGCCTCGCCGCCAGGGGCTTGTGCACCACCGGCGGCCGCTGCAGCCTGCGCTGCCTGCGTCTCGGCATAGACCTTCTCACCGAGCTTCTGGCTCGCAGCCATCAGCGCTTCGGTCTTGGCTTCGATTTCGGCCTTGTCCTCGCCTTTCAATGCTTCTTCGGCATCCTTGAGTGCGGCTTCAATCTTCTCTTTCTCGCCGGCGTCGAGCTTGCCGCCATGCTCGGCCACGCTCTTCTTCACGCTGTGCACCATCGCATCGGCCGAGTTACGGGCCTGGATGAGTTCGAGCTTCTTCTGGTCTTCTGCGGCGTTGAGTTCGGCGTCTTTCACCATCGCCTGGATCTCGGCTTCGCTCAGGCCCGAGTTGGCCTTGATGGTGATCTTGTTCTCCTTGCCGGTGCCCTTGTCTTTGGCGCCGACGTGCAGGATGCCGTTGGCGTCGATGTCGAAGCTGACCTCGATCTGCGGTGTGCCGCGCGCCGACGGCGGGATGCCTTCGAGGTTGAACTCGCCCAGGCTCTTGTTGCCCGAGGCCATCTCGCGCTCGCCCTGGTAGACCTTGATGGTCACGGCCGGCTGGTTGTCGTCGGCGGTGCTGAACACCTGCGCGAACTTGGTCGGGATGGTGGTGTTTTTCTTGATCATCTTCGTCATCACGCCGCCGAGCGTCTCGATGCCCAGGCTGAGCGGGGTCACGTCGAGCAGCAGCACGTCTTTCCGGTCGCCGGCCAGCACCTGGCCCTGGATGGCCGCACCCACGGCCACGGCTTCATCGGGGTTCACGTCCTTGCGCGGCTCCTTGCCGAAGAACTCTTTCACCTTCTCCTGCACCTTGGGCATGCGGGACATGCCGCCGACCAGGATCACGTCATCGATGGCGCTGACGGCCACGCCGGCGTCCTTGATGGCGGTGCGGCACGGCGCGATGGTGCGCTCGATCAGGTCTTCGACCAGGGCTTCGAGCTTGGCGCGCGAGAGCTTGATGTTCAGGTGCTTCGGGCCCGACGCGTCGGCCGTGACGTACGGCAAGTTGATGTCGGTCTGGGCGCTGTTGCTCAGCTCGATCTTTGCCTTCTCGGCGGCCTCTTTCAGACGCTGGAGTGCGAGCACGTCCTTGCCGAGATCGACGCCTTGTTCCTTCTTGAACTCGGAGATGATGTATTCGATGATGCGCTGGTCGAAGTCTTCGCCGCCGAGGAAGGTGTCACCGTTGGTGGCCAGCACCTCGAACTGCTTCTCGCCGTCGACGTCGGCGATCTCGATGATCGACACGTCGAACGTGCCGCCGCCGAGGTCGTACACAGCGATCTTGCGGTCGCCCTTGTCGGTCTTGTCGAGGCCGAATGCGAGCGCTGCGGCGGTCGGCTCGTTGATGATGCGCTTCACATCGAGGCCGGCAATGCGGCCGGCATCTTTTGTGGCCTGGCGCTGCGCGTCGTTGAAGTACGCGGGCACCGTGATCACGGCGTCGGTGACGGTTTCGCCGAGATAGTCTTCGGCGGTCTTCTTCATCTTGCGCAGGATCTCGGCGCTGACCTGCTGCGGCGCGAGCTTGTTGCCGCGCACCTCGACCCAGGCGTCGCCGTTGTCGGCGGCGACGATCTTGTAGGGCATCAGGTCGATGTCTTTCTGCACTTCCTTCTCGGTGAACTTGCGGCCGATCAGGCGCTTGACCGCGTACAACGTGTTGCGCGGGTTGGTGACAGCCTGGCGCTTGGCCGAGGCACCGACGAGGATCTCGCCGTCTTCCTGGTACGCCACGATCGATGGCGTGGTGCGCGCACCTTCGCTGTTCTCGATCACGCGGGTGGTGTTGCCTTCCATGATCGAGACGCACGAGTTCGTGGTGCCCAGATCGATGCCGATGATTCTTGCCATGGTGATAACTCCTCAGAGACGAATAAAGTTGTTCTTAACGTGTGGATAAGCTGTGCGGTTTCAAGCGAATGCTGTGCACAAACTGGGGCGCCTCAGGTTCCTGTTCGGGCGAGTCACCTTCAGGCGGCGCCGGTCACTGTCACAAGTGCCGGCCGCAGCACGCGGTCGGCAATCAAGTAGCCCTTTTGCAGCACCGCGACCACCGTGTTGGGCTCTTGCGAAGAATCGGCAGGTCGGGGCACCACGCTGATCGCCTGATGCTGGTGCGGGTCGAACCTGTCGCCGGCAGCCGGGCTGATTTCGAGCACCTTGTTGCGCTCCAGCGCGCTGACGAGCTGGCGCAGCGTGGCGTGCACGCCTTCGAGCATTTGCGCGGGGGTGGCGTCGGGCAGTGCAATGGCGGCTTCCAGGCTGTCCTTGACGGGCAGCAGGCTATCGGCGAAGCCCTCGACCGCGTACTTGCGGGCCTTGCTCACCTCGTCGTCGGCGCGGCGGCGCGCGTTCTCGGCCTCGGCCTTGGCGCGCAGGTAGGCGTCTGCAACTTCCGCGTGGCGCGCTTCCAGCTCGGTGAGCTTTTGCTGCAAGTCAGGTGCTTCCGGGGGCGCGGCGATGTCTGCGTTGCGGGCCACTTGCGGATCGGGACTCGTGGGGTCTTGGTCGGTATGTGACATGGTCGTCAAAGCGTTCGAAGGAGTAGATATTGGGTGATGGCCTTGCCTTTCAAGAGGGAATTCGCATGCCCTTCGCGCGAACTGCCACGGTTTGCGGCGCCCATCGACAATCGGCTTCGATCAGCGCTGGGGCCTGCCGATGGACCGTCGACGTCTCGTTTTCTTGATGGCCGCTTCCGCCGTCGCCGTGCCCTTGGGCGCCCAACCCAACAGCGCAGCCGCCTGGCTTGACGACACCTGGCTCGACACCCGCCGCCAGCGCGCGGTGCCGGTGCGCATGCGCTGGCCCGCCGGTGATGGCCCCTGCGGTTTGGTCTTCCATTCACGCGGGCTGGGCGGGGACCGAGGCGCCGGCGCGTTGTGGGGCGAAGCGTGGAGGGCGGCCGGGCTGGCGGTGGTTCACCTTCAGCACCCCGGCAACGACAGCGAGGTCTGGCGCAACGGGCTTCCCGGACTGTGGCGCGGGGCCGCCGTGGAGCAGTACCTGGCCCGGGTGCAGGACGCTCACTTCGCGTTGGACGAGCTGCAGCGGCTGCGCGAGCGCGGCGGGCGGTGGAGCCGGGTGCGGCTCGATGCGGTGGGTTTTGCGGGCACTCGTTCGGTGCCCGCCTGACGCAGGCGGTCGCCGGCGAAGCCTATCCCGACTTGCCCGCCAACAGCCTTGCCACCGCGCGTGATGGTCGGCCACGTGCCGCGGCGCATGATGGTCGGCCTCGGGCTTTCATCGCATTCAGCCCCGGCTTCGGCGCCCGCGAAGGGTCGGGTGATGCCGCAAGGGATGCCGCAAACGATGCCGCAGCCCGCGCCCGCTTCGGCGCCATCGAGCGGCCGTTCCTGTGCATCACTGGCACGCGTGACGACGCGGTGATCGCCGGCGATGCCACGAACGCCACGCGGCGTGCGGTGTACCGCGGGTTGGCTGCTGGCCACAAGGCGCAGCTCGTGCTCGACGGTGCGGACCACATGACCTTCGCCGGTCAGAACATCCCGCCGCTGCGCGGCCGCTTGCTCCAGCGCGAGGCGGGGGCCGAGGCCCCCGCCGCTGCGCGGCCGCTTGCTCCAGCGCGAGGCGGGGGCCGAGGCGCGTCAGCCCGCGCACCATGCGCTGGTGGCGCGTGTCACCACCGACTGGTGGCTGGCCGAATTGACCGACGATGCGAGAGCGCGTGCCCGCTTGGCCGCGCCGGTGGGTGTGTCAAGTGGCGATCTGTGGGAGCAGGGCTGAAAGCCCAACGGCGTCGAGCGGCGGCAGGTGTTGATGCCCCGCGGACCGAGGTCACTTGACCTCGTCGACTGAAGCGCTCCAGCGGTTCCAGTCGGCCAGCTCGCGGCGGTTGCGCTTAGTCGGTCGGCCTTGCTCGAAGCTCAAGGCTGGGTCGGCGTTGACACGGCGCTCCAGCGCCTGCTGGGACCGCAGCGCGATGCTCTCGGGAGTCTCTTCATACAACGCCTGCGCCGCTTCTGCACCGCCACGCTGGCCGCTCACGACCTGCACAACGATGGTTCGCGACACATGCCCCTGGCGCAGCCCGATCCGGTCGGCCACGCGCACTTCGCGCGAGGCCTTGGCCACTTGGCCGTTCACGCTGACGCGGCCCTTGGCGATCTCTTCGGCAGACAAACTGCGGGTCTTGAAGAAGCGGGCCGCCCACAGCCACTTGTCGAGTCGCACCCGGTCGGTGGTGGTCGCGGTGTTCATGGACAGAGGAGCGCGCTCAGGCTACCGCTCCGCGTTCCTTCGCGCGGCTGCGTTGAAGAACGAGCGCGGGTGCGTCCGGGCCGGGAGCGGTGGGCCAACCCTGTAAGTGCTTGATGGCCAGGGCTGCCAGAGCGGCCATCCATTCGTGCTGGTCGTTCAGGCACTGGATGAAATGGAATGCCTCGCCGCCGTTGTGCAGGAATGCCTCACGCGCTTCCTGGTCGATCTCTTCCAGTGTTTCGAGGTTGTCGGAGGTGAAGCCCGGGCACATCACATCGACGCGTTTGACGCCAGCGCGTGCCATCTCGATCAGTGTGGGCTCCGTGTAGGGCTGCAGCCATTCGGCGCGGCCGAGGCGGCTCTGGAAGGTGACGACCACCTGGTCGGCCTTGATGCGCAACTGCTCCGTCAGCAGCCGCGCAGTCTTCAGGCATTCGCAGTGGTACGGGTCGCCGAGCGTGAGAGTGCGCTTGGGCACGCCGTGGAAGCTGAGCACCAGCTTGTCGGGGCGGCCGCTGGTCATCCAGTGGTCGCTCACACGCTTGGCGAGGGCGGCGATGTAGGCCGGATCGTCGTGGTAGTGGTTCACGAACCGCAACTCGGGAAGCGTGCGCACCTGCTGGCCCCAGGCGTAGACGGCGTCGCAGATGCTGGCCGTGGTGGTGGCCGAGTACTGCGGGTACAGCGGCAGTATCAGGATGCGCGTGCAGCGCTGCGCCTTCATCTCGCTCAGCACCGAGGCAATGGACGGGCTGCCGTAGCGCATGGCCCAGCGCACCACTACCGGGTGCCCGCGCTCGCCGAGGTAACCCGCCAGCAGCTTGGCCTGCTTGTCGGTCCACACGGTGAGAGGTGAGCCTTCGGGTGTCCAAATGCTGGCGTACTTGGCTGCCGATTGTTTGGGCCTCACGCGAAGCACCAGGCCGTGCAGGATCAGCATCCAGAGCAGGCGCGGCACCTCGACCACGCGGTGGTCGCTGAGGAATTCTTTGAGGAAGCGCCGCACGGCCGGCGTGGTCGGTGCGTCGGGTGTGCCCAGGTTGCACAGCAGGATGCCAGTGCGCTCGGGGGTGCCGTGGGTGAACGGGGGCTCGGTGGCGAAGGTCATCGAGAGCCCGGAACGTCAAACTCAGGCGGGACGTCGCGGTGCGTGTCCACGAACTTCATGATCTCGAACCGCACGCTTGGGTTGGCAGTGTTCACGGGCGCGGCGTCGCTCGGAGCCGCGCCCAGGCCGATCATGCCGCTGCCGTGCAATGTGCAGGTGCCGCGCCGCAGCGTGATGACCTCGGGGTCGTGGTCGAAGCGCACGTAGGTACCGTTGTAGCTGAGGTCGCTCAACTCGAAGGTGCCGCCGTGCCAGGCGATGCGCGCGTGCGAACGCGAGACACGGTTGTCGTCGATGATGTAGGTTGCTTGCGGGCTGCGGCCGAGGATCACCGGCAAGCTGGTGCCGGCATAGACACGGTTCAGGTCCTGCCAGATCAGGCGGATGCCTTCAGGCTCGACAGCCGCCGGAGCGATGTCGCCGAATGCAGTGGCTGCGGTGTCGCCAAAGCGCCTGGGCGCTTCGAGCAGGAACACATGCACCGGCTCGACACGGCCGCGCAGTTGCAACTTGTCGAGGCTGCGGAAGTTGCGCTGCTGCTCGGCTTCCAGCCGCATCAGCACCTCGGCGGTGGCGAGCGTTTCGTTGTCGCCCGCATGGTCAAGCAGTCGCGCGGCCACGTTGACGGCGTCCCCGAACACGTCGGCCTGCATCTGCACGACTTCACCGTGCGCCAGGCCGACCTGCAGCTTGAGCGGCACGTTGCGCCCGCGCTTGCCGGGGCCACCATCGGCCGGCGTTCCGATGCGCTCCATCGACTCGTGCATTTCGTCGGACGCATCGACTGCGTACATCGGTGAATGGAAGGTCGCCATCAGCCCGTCACCGAGTGTCTTGACGACAAGCCCGTGGTGGTTGGCAACGACACGAGCGAGAAGTGCGACGCTGCGTGACACCACGGCCGTCGCGTCGGCATTGCCCAGGGTTTCGTACATCGCCGTGCTGCCGCGAAGGTCGGCAAACAGCACCGTGCGTTGGACGAGCTGGGTCATGCGGGCGTGCTGCGGCGAAGCATGCGAACGAGTTTATCTGCTGCCTGCGGCCGCCTTCGCGTCAGAGTGTGTCAAGGTACGTGCGCAGCTTGTCGGAGCGGCTCGGGTGCTTGAGCTTCCTGATCGCCTTCGCCTCGATCTGGCGGATGCGCTCGCGCGTCACGTCGAACTGCTTGCCCACTTCTTCGAGCGTGTGGTCGGTGCTCATCTCGATGCCGAAGCGCATGCGCAGCACCTTCGCTTCGCGCGGCGTCAGGCTGTCGAGGATGTCCTTCACCACGTCGCGCAGGCCGGCCTGCATCGCGGCCTCGATCGGCGCGGTGTTGTTGGTGTCTTCGATGAAGTCGCCGAGGTGCGAATCGTCGTCATCGCCGATCGGCGTTTCCATGGAGATCGGCTCTTTCGCGATCTTCATGATCTTGCGGATCTTGTCTTCCGGGATCTCCATCTTCTCGGCCAGCGTGGGGGCATCGGGCTCGAAGCCGAACTCCTGCAGGTGCTGGCGGGAGAGCCGATTCATCTTGTTGATCGTCTCGATCATGTGCACCGGAATGCGGATGGTGCGCGCCTGGTCTGCGATCGAGCGCGTGATCGCCTGGCGGATCCACCACGTGGCGTAGGTCGAGAACTTGTAGCCACGGCGGTATTCAAACTTGTCGACCGCCTTCATCAGACCGATGTTGCCTTCCTGAATCAGGTCGAGGAACTGCAGGCCGCGGTTGGTGTACTTCTTCGCGATCGAGATCACCAGGCGCAGGTTGGCCTCGATCATTTCCTTCTTGGCATCGCGCGAGGCTTTCTCGCCCTCGTTCATGCGCTTGTTGATGCGCTTGAGGTCATCCAGCGGCACGACGGCACGGGCCTGCTGATCGGTCAGCTTCTTCTGCAGCTCCTGCACCGGAGGCAGGTTGCGCGTCAGGATCACGCTGTAGCTCTTGCCTGCCGCTGCTTCCTTCTCGGCCCACTTCAGGTTCAGGATGTTCGGCGGGAAGTGCTTGATGAAGTATTCCTGCGGCATGCCGCATTTGTCGACGAGGATCTTGCGCAGCTCGCGCTCGTAGCGGCGCACGTCGTCGACCTGCGAGCGCAGCAGCCCGCAGAGCTTCTCGATGGTCTTGACGGTGAAGCGGATCGTCGTCAACTCGGCGCTGATGGCTTGCTGCGCCTTGTTGTACGAGGGCGACTGGTAGCCGTCTTTCTCGAATGCCTTGCGCATCTTGTCGAAGTTGATGCGCAGGTTCGCAAACTTTGCCAAGGCCGACACTTTCAGCTCTTCGAGCTTCTTGGTCAGCGCCTTGCTGCCGCCCTGGCCGTCGTCGTCGTCTTCTTCGTCGAAGAAGTCGACGTCTTCCTCGGCCACGTAGTCGTCGGCCTCGTCGACCGACACGAAGCCATCGACGGCCTCGGAGATTTTCATGTCACCGGTGCCGATCTTGTCGGCATAGACCAGGATTTCGGCGATGGTGGTGGGCGACGCGCTGATGGCGTACATCATGGCCTGCAGGCCGCCTTCGATGCGCTTGGCGATCTCGATTTCGCCTTCGCGCGTGAGCAACTCGACCGTGCCCATCTCGCGCATGTACATGCGCACCGGGTCGGTGGTGCGGCCGAACTCGGAGTCGACGGTCGACAGCGCCGCTTCGGCGGCTTCCTCGGCTTCTTCCTCGGTCGCGGTGGTGGCGCCACCGCCGGCGATCAGCAGCGTCGCGGCATCGGGTGCCTGCTCGTACACGGCGATGCCCATGTCGTTGAGCATCGAGACGATGGCCTCAAGGATTTCATCGTTCACCAGCTTCTCGGGCAGGTGATCGTTGATTTCCTGGTGTGTCAGGAAGCCGCGCGTCTTGCCCATCTTGATGAGCGTCTTCAGCTCCTGGCGGCGCTTCGCGGCTTCTTCTTCGGTGAGGGCGGTTTCTTCCAGACCGAACTCGCGCATCAGCGCGCGCTCTTTCGCGCGCGATACCTTCATGCGCAGCGGCTTGGCCTTGACCTTGGTTTCATCGGACGCTGCTTCGACTTCGGGCTCGCCTTCGAGGTCGGCTTCCAGGTCAGACAAGTCCACATCCGAGTCTTCCGACTTGGCGGGCTTCTCGTCGGCCTTGCCCTTCTTTGCGGGCTTGCCCTTGGCGGCTACCGGTGCCACAGCTTTGGCTGCGGCCTTGACCGGCTTCTTCAGCTCCTCGGCCTTGGGCGCCTTCACCGCAGGTGCGGCTTTGGCTGCGGAATGGGGGGCCTTGGCGGCCGGTGCGCTCGTTTTCGCGGTCATGCAAATCCTCGGGTGGTAGAGGCCAGACAGGCTCTTGGCCCACTGGCGGAACCTGCTGCAACGGGCAGATGGGTGCTCAATGGACTTGAGGCAAGACAAGCCGGTATGCAAATCGGCTCGGTGCCGATGTCAGGCGTGCCAGCTCGGGTGAACATTTGGGGTGCAGCCCTTGCGGGAAATGTTGGCCTTTGAACCACGTCGAAGGTACCCTGGGTCAGAGGGTGGCCGGGGCCCGGAGGTGCTGCTGTCACGCTTGGCACGCGTTGTCAATTGAGGATTATACATTGCGGCGTGCCGGTTTGCCAGCTCGCCGCCTCGCGCGGGTTCGCCTGTTCGACGCTTTGCGCCGGTGTGCCATGCGGCCGGCCGCTCAGGGCTTCAGGCGCCTGCGCAATTCCATCAGTTCGCGGCTGCGGCGCTGGGTATCGGGGGAGTGCACGCCCGACACGAACAGCAGCTTCAGCTCGTCATCGACCGCCTGCAAACGCAGCTTGCCGACGACCAGCGCCAATTCCTGCGCGAGGTCGGTTTGCGCTTCGGGGTCGTGGAAGGTGGCGATGCGCGCCAGCACCGCGCCGCCTTCGCCAAACTCAGCCGCACGCGCGCGCAGGTCGTCGAGCAATGCGGCCGGCGCCATCGCGCCATGCTCGTGAACGGCGCGTTCGATGCTGCCGAAAAACGTGTCGTAGGGCGCGGCATGCGAGGCCAGGATGTCATGGGACTCGCCGTCCAGTTCGGCCCACATCTCGCAGCGGTGCAGCAGCAACCACACCGCACGGTCGAGCAGGTTGGCGCTGCTCTGGTTGACACGGCTGCGCCGAGCGCTGGGGCGCGGTGCGGCGCCGGCGCCGCGCTCGCCGCGAGCATTGCTGCGGCCCGGGCCACCCCACAGGCCGCGCAGTTCGCCGGCGTCCATGCGGCCCAGCACAGCCAGGTCTCCGAGCATCTGGCTCTTCAGCGTGCCGTCGGGCAGGGCGGCCCACAGCGGTTTCGCATTCGCGAGCATGTGAGCCCGGCCCTCGGCGGTGTCCAGGTCGAGCCCGGCGCTGGCGGCTTCACCGATCTGGCGCGACAAGGGCACGGCCTGGGCGACGCACTGCTCGAACGCCGCAGCGCCGAGTTCCCGAACATAGGAGTCGGGGTCGTGCTCAACGGGCAGGAACAGGAAGCGCACCGTGCGCGTGTCGGTGGCGAGCGGCAGGCAGGCCTCCAGCGCCTTGCCCGCCGCGCGGCGGCCGGCGGCGTCGCCGTCGAAGCTGAACACCACTGAGTCGGTGAAGCGAAACAGCTTCTGAACGTGTTCGGCCGTGCACGCGGTGCCCAGCGTTGCCACGGCGTTGCCGAAACCCGATTGGGCGAGTGCGACGACGTCCATGTAACCCTCGACCACGAGCGCATAGCCGCGTTGGCGAATGGCCACGCGCCCTTCGAACAGGCCATACAGCTCGCGCCCCTTGCTGAACACCGGTGTCTCTGGCGAGTTCAGGTATTTCGGCTCGCCACGGTCGAGAACCCGGCCACCGAAGCCGATCACGTCGCCCTGCACCGAGCGGATCGGGAACATGATGCGGTCGCGGAAACGGTCGTAGCGTTTGCCGTCCGCTTCATCGCCCGATTCCGCCGGCTGGTGGATGACCATGCCGCTCTCTTCGAGCAGGGGGTCGTCGTAGCTCGGGAACACACTGGCCAGGCTGCGCCAGCCTTCGGGCGCATAGCCCAGTCCGAACGCTTGCGCCACCTCGCCGCTCAGCCCGCGGCCTTTCAAGTAGTCGACCGCGCGCGGGCTGGCCTTGAGTTGCTTGCGGTAGTTGTCGGCGCACTTCAACAGCACATCGCTCAACGTGATGCGGCGCTGCTTCTGAGCGACGGCTTGCTCGCGCTCGGCCGGCGAGAGGTCTTCCTCCGGGACGCTCAAGCCGACCTGCTGCGCCAGGTCTTTCACCGCGTCGATGAAGGTCATGCCGCTGTACTCGGTGAGAAAGCGGATGGCATCCCCATTCGCCCCACAACCGAAGCAGTGATAGAACTGCTTGCTCGGGCTCACGGTAAAGCTCGGCGACTTCTCGGCGTGGAACGGGCACAGGCCGCTGAGGTTGGCGCCGCCTTTCTTGAGCTGCACATGGCGGCCGACCACTTCGACGATGTCGACACGAGACAAGAGGTCGTGCAGGAAGCTGGGCGGGATCACCGCAAGAGTCTAACTACAGCGCGACCAACTGCATCCGCTGATCGTTACCGAGCACGCCGCCGGGCGCGGCAAGGCGCGCAAGATTCGGTTTGCGGTCGCGGCCGGGGAACGTCGGCACCGTGCGCTGATGCTGCTGCAGCAGCGCGGCCAATTGCCCAAGGCGTACGAGGTGTTGTGCGAGCTGGTGCCGCCCGAGCGAGCGCTGGAAGTCAGCGTCGCAGAGAACAGCGGCCGGGAGGCGCTGCACCCGGCCGACGAGTTCGATGCCTTCAAGGCCTTGATCGACGAGGGCAAGGGCGTCGAGGATGTGGCGGCGCGTTTTGGTGTCTCGGTGCTGACGGTGCAGCGGCGGTTGAAGCTGTCGGCCTTGTCGCCGAAGCTGCTGGCGCTGTACCGGCAGGACGGCATCAACCTCGATCAGTTGATGGCGCTGGCGCTGAGCGACGACCACGAAGCGCAGGAGCGGGCCTGGTTCGAAGGCCAGCCCTGGGATCGCACGCCCGTGGCACTGCGGCGCAAGCTCACGGTCGGTGAGGTCGAGGCCGCGGGCAATGCCCTGGTGCGCTTCGTCGGTGTCGAGGCCTACGAGGCGGCCGGTGGTGTCGTGCGGCGCGATCTGTTCGACGACGAGCAGAGCCGCTTCTTGTCGGACCCGGCGCTGCTGCAAAGGTTGGCGACCGAGAAGCTGAACGCGCTCGCTGCGCAGGTGCGCCACCAAGGTTGGGCCTGGGTCGAAGCACGCATCGAGGTCGATTCGAACGCGCTGCGGCAGTTCGCGCCTTGCGACCACGTGCTGCGCGCGCCAACGCTGCAGGAGCAGGAAGAACTCGGTGCACTGTCCCGTCGCAGCGATGAACTCGACCGGCAGGCGCAGGCCTTCTATGACGCGCCCGAGTGGTCGGCCGATGAAGCAGAGGTCGTCGACCTGGAAGAGCAGGACATTGCGGCGCGGCGCAAGGCGATCCACGACGACTTGAAGACCTGGGCGCCGGAGGCGATGGCACACGCGGGCGCGATCGTCACGGTCAACCGCGAGGGGGATGCGGAGGTGATCCGTGGCCTCGTGCGCGAGGTGGACCGCAAGGCCATGGCATCGGCGCAGAAGGTGGTCAGCCGGGCAACGGGTGCAGCCGCCGATCACGTGCCTGATGGATCGCAGTCCGGCGCCATCGTGACCGAGCGCCGCACGCCCGACTGCAGCGAAAGCCTCGCCAAGCGGCTCGCCGCGCATCGCACCGTGTCGCTGCAGGTGATGCTGTCGCGGAACACGCCGGTGGCATTGGCATCGCTTGCGCATGTCTTGGTGCAGCGCGCCTTCGGGGACGAGTACCGACGTGCGGGCTCTGCCTTGCAGATCACAACCCAGTTACCGGCGCACACGCTGCTGTCGGTGGCCGACGACTTGAAGGAGAGCGCGGCATGGCAAGCCGTCGAAGCAGCCAAGCTTACCTGGAAGGCGCGGTTGCCCGAGCAGTTGGGTACCTGGTTCGCGTGGTTGATCGCGCTGCCGCAGGCCGAGCTGCTCGACCTGTTGGCGTTGTGTGCGGCGTTGACGCTCAACGCTTTGCCGAGCACCGGTGCGGCCAGCGATTCAAGCGCACTCGCCGAGGCCGTGGGCCTGGACATGGCAATGGTATGGACGCCCCACCTCTTTCCCTCGTGGCGCCGCTGTGCCAAATTGGCGGTGCTTGATCAACCGCCCACCTGAGGAGCATTCGTCATGAGAATTACGACAGTAGGTATCGACCTGGCCAAGAACGTGTTTCAAGTGCACGGCGTGGACGAGCATGGCAAGACGGCTTTGAAGAAGCAACTCAAACGTGACCAGTTGGTCACCTTTTTCGTCAACCTCGAGCCTTGTCTGATCGGCATGGAGGCCTGCGGCGGCGCGCACCACTGGGCTCGCAAGCTTCAGCGCCTCGGGCATGAAGTTCGACTGATGGCTCCGCAGTTTGTTAAGCCGTACGTCAAGTCGAACAAAAACGATGCTGCCGACGCGGAAGCGATCTGCGAAGCCGTGGCCAGGCCCAACATGCGGTTCGTGCCCATCAAGAACATTGAGCAGCAATCGGTGTTGGCGTTGCATCGCGTGCGACAAGGGCTCGTCAAGGCGCGAACGGCGCAGGGCAATCAGATCCGGGGCTTGCTTGCCGAGTTCGGCCTGGTCATTCCCGTGGGCCTTGCCAACATCGCCAAGCGAGTGCCGGAGCTGATCGAAGATGCCTCCAACGAGCTGACTGGCTCGTTCAGGTTGCTGGTCGATCGGCTGATGGAGCGCCTCAAGGAGATCGACAAGCAAGTCAAAGAACTGGAACTGCTGATCAGGAGCTGGCACCGCGCCAGCGATGCCAGCCGCAAGCTCGAGAAGGTCCCCGGCATCGGGCCGATCACAGCCAGTGCGCTCGTTGCCACGATCGGTGACGCAAAGAATTTCGACAACGGAAGGCAGGTTGCGGCCTGGCTGGGCTTGGTGCCTCGGCAGCATTCCAGTGGCGGCAAGGCGAATCTGCAGGGCATCAGCAAGCGAGGCGATACGTACCTTCGCACCCTGCTCGTGCAAGGGGCACGGTCGGTGATCCTCAGCGCCGCGAAGAAGCTCGACACCACCAGTTGGCTGCACAAGCTCATGGAGCGGCGCAACACGAATGTTGCAGCGATTGCGCTGGCCAACAAAAACGCTCGGACGGTATGGGCCTTACTCGCCCACGACCGCGAGTTCCGGCCTGACTATTCTCGCTCGGCGGTGGCCGCGTAGAAACGCCTCGGTCATAACTGAACTAACAAAAGACTTCCCGGTTGCTCAGGCGAGCATGCAGTGATGGCACGATAGGTAAGACCGTGGTCGATAAAGCCCGCACCAGTCAACGCACTTCGAGTGCAACATGGCAATGGGGCGTCGATCAGCAGATTCCATTAGGGACAGCGGGCAACTCAACGCCGCAATCAAAGTCCGGATGTACAGCAGCAATCTTTACCTTCGAGCTGAATCGAATTGATCGCTTGGCATAAGGGCGTCCATGTACGACTGGTGGGAGCCCACGGCGCAGGGCTACCTGAATCACGTACCCAAGGCGCAGATCGTGCAGGCCCTCAAGGAGGCCGGGGCCGACCTGGCCGAAGATGGCGTCGGCGCTATGAAGAAAGACGTGCTGGTGGTCAAGGCGGCGTCGCGGCTGGCCGGCAAGCGGTGGCTGCCGGCGATGCTGAGACATCGGTCAGCGCCAGAACGCTGACCCGCGTTGAGGGGACTGACGTCCCCTTGATTCGCGGACCGAGATCGCCATGTGGATCCTCTTCACGCCCGTGCCCCGGCCCGACGCCCCCTACTGGCCGGGCCGGCGCTGGCTTGCTGCGCTTGACGCGATCGTCTGGCCAGCGGGGTGGGCGCTCGTCGTTGCGCAGGCACCAATGTTGACGGGCATCGTCGGACTGGTGATCACCGCGAGCGCCGCGCTGTTTGCCGAGAGCCGACTTCAACGGGCCTTGCTACGCAATGAGCGCTACCGGTTCACGACTTGGCGCTGGGGCGAGATTGTGGTGGGGTTGGTGCTGCTTGGCTGGGTCATGAAGCTGGTGGCAACTGCCTAGCCCGCGCGCCCTCGGCTTGGTGCCGGGCCCGCGCTGCGGGCCGCCGGAGTTGCATCTCAGCCGAGCACCTTCAATCCATGTTTCTCGACCACGGCCAGCAGCTTGAGCGCCATGCCGCTCGGCCGCTTGGTGCCGGCCTCCCACTTCTGCACCGTGGACTCGCTGGTGTTGAGGTAGCGCGCGAAGACGGGCTGGCTGACGTGCGCCTGCTCGCGGATTCGCTTGATCTGCAGCGGCGCGATCACGGGCGGCGCAGCCAGGCAGGTTTCGTCGAACCCGCGCATCGTGGCCTTCTCGATGGTGCCGGCCCGGTGCAGCCCCAGCGCGGCGCTGTGGACGGCCTCGAACGCGTCGCTCTTGAACTTTGCCTTAACCGTCATCACAAATCTCCAGTAGGTCGCCGTTGCGCAACCCGGTGTTCACCTCGGCCGCCGTCATCTGCGCGTACGCAGCGGCCAACTTCCTGAACGCCACCAATTCATCCCGCGAGATGTTGGCGCGGTCCTGCTTCGCGAACAAGAACGCATACACCCAGTAGCGGCCACCCTTGGCCACGATGATGGAGCGGTGCATGTTGTCGTTCAGGCGCTTCTTGAAAACGCCGCCGCCCAGGTCATCGGCCTGGCCGGCCATCACTTGCTGGATCGCCACGCACAACTTGCCATCGCCGATGCGCGCCTTCCTGGCTGCCCTGGTAAACCAGGCTGTCTTGAAGACTCGCGAAGGTAACTTCGTCGACATGGCAAAATATAGCACCAGGTGCTATCTATTGCCTGGGCTGATCGTGGTCCAACTCACGGCCAGTCTGCCATTGCTTCAGTGAGTGACTGTTGGACGAGCAGCGCTCCACCGCTCTAGGTCGGCCCGCCGCCAAGCCACGGCGCGGCCAGTCAGCTGCACCGGTTGCGGGAACTTGTCCTCGGCGATCAGTTTGTAGATCGTCGAGCGCGCCAGCCCGGTGACCTGCATGACCGCGCCCATGCGTAAGAGCAGCGCGAACGCGGTGGGTACGGCGGCGGAACTGGTGGGGCTCACAGAGCGGCGCATGGAGCGGGCCTCTCGTCGATGATTGAGACCCACTGTAGGCCCGTGGTGGTCGACGGCTCGCGATGGATTCCGAGGAAAATCCGTCGCCGCGGTTTCAAGTTGAAGCGGGAGATGGCTGCGCACGGCCCCGGCAGAACGCCGGTTCACACCTTATCCGAGCTTACGAATCTGCCCATGCGCCTTCTGCAATACAAGGACCTCTACCTGCGACGGGTGAAGCCGGCCTCCGCCAAGGTCCGCGCCGCCATCGAAGCCGGCGACTTCAAGAGCCCTGACGTCAAGAAGCTGCACGTCGGCGCCTACTACCGCGCCAAGCTCGACCACAGCAACCGGCTGCTGCTGCAGTTCGCGCGTCACGGCGGCGAGACGGTGTGTCTGGCGCTGGAGGTGATCGAGAACCACGCCTACGACAAGTCGCGTTTCCTGCGCGGTGCGCCGGTGGACGAAGCCAAGATCGATCACGAACCGATCGCCCTGCTGGCACAGGCCGCGTCGGAGGTGGTGCGCCTACGCTGGCTGCACGCCACGCGCGTCGAGTTCGAACTGCTCGACAAGCCGATCGTCTCCGACGACGCCCAGGAAGCAGTGCGCCGATTGCCCGCGCCGGTGGTTCTGGTCGGCTCGGCCGGCTCGGGCAAGACGGCGGTGACGCTCGCCAAGCTGCGCGAGGCCGAGGGCATGGTCCTGTACGTGACCCAGTCAGCCTATCTGGCGCAATCTGCGCGGGCCCTGTACGACGGGCACGGCTACGACAACCCGGCGCAGGAGGCCGAGTTCCTGAGCTACCGCGAGTTCCTGGAAACCCTGCATGTGCCGCCCGGCCGCGAGGTGAGCTTCAACGCCTTCCGCGGGTGGTTCGACCGCCACCGCGATGCCGCCAGGGCACTCGGCGACATGGATGCCCATGCGCTTTTTGAGGAGTTCCGCGGCGTCATCGGCGCCCAGCCTGCGGGGCCATTGAGCCTGCCCGACTACGTGGCCCTGGGCCCGCGGCAGAGCCTGCTGGTGCCGGCGGCCCGTGAGGCAGCACACAAGCTGTTCAGCCGCTACCGGCAGTGGCTGGTCGAGACCGCCCAGTTCGACCTCAATCTGGTGGCCCACGACTGGCGCCCGCCGGCCCAGGGCGTCTACGACTTCGTCGTCATCGACGAGGTGCAATACTTGACTGGCGTGCAACTCGCCCTGGTGCTGGCCTGCCAGAACGCGCCTGGCCAGTTCCTGCTGTGCGGCGACTCCAACCAGATCGTCCACCCCAAGTTTTTCAGCTGGTCGGCGGTGAAGACGCTGTTCTGGCAAGGCCTGGCCGGCGAGGCCGCGCAGCACCAGCAGTTGCAGGTGCTGCAAGCCAACTTTCGCAACACGCAGGCGGTAACGGCGCTGGCGAACACCTTTCTGCAGATAAAACAGGCGCGCTTTGGCTCGATCGACCGTGAGAGCAACTTTCTCGTCACCAGCACCTCGGGCGAGCCGGGCGACGTGACGCTGGTGCAAGCCAGGCAGGGGGCGCTCAAGCAGATCGACGCCGCGACGCGCGCATCGGCGCGCCATGCGGTCATCGTGCTGCGCGACGAAGACAAGGCTTCGGCCCGGGCGCAACTGCACACGCCGCTGATCTTTTCGGTGCATGAGGCCAAGGGCCTCGAGTACCCGCACGTCGTGCTGCTGGGCATGGTGTCCGGGCAGCGCGCGGCCTACGCCGAGGTTTGTGATGGCGTCACGCCGCAGGACTTGCAGCAGAGCGAACTCGACTACCGACGCGCCAAGGACAAGAGCGACAAGTCGCTGGAGCTTTTCAAGTTCTACGTCAACGCCCTGTACGTGGCGATGACGCGAGCCGTGCAGAGCCTGACGATCGTCGAGTCCGATACCGGCCACCCGCTGTTCAAACTACTGGGCCTGCAGTCCGGTGGGGCCAGCGCCGGTGCAACGCCGGCATCGACCAAGGAAGAGTGGGCGCAGGAAGCCCGCAAGCTTGAGTTGCAGGGCAAGGAAGAGCAGGCCCGCGCCATTCGCGAGACGTTCCTGCAAGGCAAACCGGTACCTTGGACGCCGTGGAGCCGCACTCTCATTGAGGAACTGGTACCCAAGGCGCTCGACCGCAGCAACCCCAGCGCCAGACAGAAGCAGACACTGATGGACTATGCCCTTTGGCATGGCCAGCAGTTCTGGGTGGAGCAGCTCGCGCGAGCCAACTTCCAGCCCGCGCGCAGCCTGGCGCCTGAAGGTGACTTCGGTTGGATTGGCGGCGCGGCGGTGCTGCGATTGCAGCTTCCGGCGCAGGAACAGCATCAGCAACTGGCGCTGCGAGCCGTGAGCGCTTTGCGTCAGCGCCACCTGCAGCAATATGCGGTGAAGAACTTCAAGGACCTTCTGCGGCTGTGTGACGCACACACGGTCGATCATCTCGCCGGTGGGTGCCACGCCCCTGATGCTGGCCGCGCGTGCGGGGAATACGGCGCTGGTCGATGCCCTGCTGGAGCGGGGTGCCGACCCGAACGCGGAAGACGGCTTCGGACAGACCGCGTGGCAGCAGGCGGTGAACCGGGCGATCGAAGAGCCCGCATTCGCCAAGGCTTCACTGGCCCCGATCTTCGACCGCCTGGCGCCGGCAGCCGTGGACGCGCAGGTCGATGGCTGACTCGTGCGCATCGAGCGACATCAGGGCGAATACCGGGTGCTGAGCTTGATGCTGGCGGGCTTCAAGACCCAGTGGTCCTATTGCACAGCGCGCAAGTTGCCGCAGTGGAAGTTCGGCGAAGGCTACTTCGCGGATCAGTTGCACCAGGTGCTCGAATTGCTGCCTGTACATCTGTGGCATGAGAAGCGGCGCAAGCGCGGCTGCGTCAACCAGGTGCTGGCAAGGGCGGAGGTGGGCAGCGGGTACAAGCCCGCGCGCAAGCTGTGGGCCCGCACGCGCAACGGGCACTATTTGCCCAATCCTGCCATGTTCTTGAGAAAGGTCGAAGGTTGGCAACCGGTTTACGATGCGCTTCGACTTGAATGGGCGGACCACGGTACCGGGTCTGACGAACAGTTCCACACTCGTCCGGCCTCGGTCGTGGCGCGATTTAAGGCGCGATTGGCAGGCGCGGCAGAAGAGTTCTTCTGAATGCCGACCGAGCGCTTGTCCGATTGGCCGGCATCCATCGACGGGCGTGGCGGCTCGTGAGTGCGGTGCAGGCGCGCCGCCACCACGATTTCTTCAGCTGCCGTGGCGGCCTGGCGCAGCACCGCAATGACTGCTTGCAGGCTCTCTGAACGATCGGGTGGATCTCAGCTATCGACCCATAGGAGCCGGTGACGGTTTTCCCAGCGTGCGACCGGTCTACCCTGGAACTTGACCTTGGCTCACGCTGCCGACAACGTCAGGGGCGGCGAGAGCATTCTTTCGCGGGTGCGGGTGTGTATGCCTTCGGCGCTGCTCTAGTCGGTTCTGCGCTCGAACAGCGTCGGCCGGGTGAGCGACAGCACCAGCAGCGGCACGTCGCGATCCACTTCCGACAGGCAGTTCAGGAAGTCCCGGCTCTCGCTGTCGGCCCAGTGCAGGTCTTCGAGCTGCAGGATGACCGGCAGGACGAAGCTGCGGACCGAGAACCAGTGCGCGAGTTCGTCAAGCTGCGCCGGCGTACATGCCGACAGCAGCGGCACTCGGGTCAACTCGGCAATCGTCGGGGCTCGCGTGTGCGAGAGGGGAGAAACCCGTACAAGCAGCGGACCTTCGCCGCTCCGAACCCCCTGTGCGTTGAAGCCTGACGCGTCCGCCGAGGGTATCTCCCGACTGATTGTCCCGAGTCTGAATTTGTATGATCACCTGCCAACCCGATCAATCGCGATCGAGCGGGCCGAAGTGGTGCGACTTCGCCAGTGCGCGGCGATTCGTCCATGGGGCGATCCAATCACAAAACCTGGAGACAACATGACTTTCATCACTCGCGTTGCCGCTGCCGCAGCGCTCGTCGCATCCACCAGCGCAGCAGTCGCCGCCGGCCCGGCAGTGGTCGCCGGCCCGGGCGAAAACCCCACCTGCTTCAAGCCCTGGACCGATCAGACCAAGTACTTCCAGTGGCCCGCCAAGAAGGGCCCGTATCGCATCGCACTGGCCAACGGCTTCGTTGGCAACACCTGGCGCATCCAGATGATCAAGATGGCCAAGGCCTACGCGGCCACGCCGGAAATGAAGGGCAACATCAAGGAGTTCAAGATCGTCTCCACGGGCACCGACGTGGCCGCGCAGATCGCCTCGATCGACAACTTCATCAACTCCGGCTACGACGCCATCATCACCATCGCCGTCAACCCGACGGCCTTCGCGCCGGTGATCAAGCGCGCCAACGCCGCCGGCGTGGTGCTGGTGCCGTTCGACAACGTGCTCGACAGCGAAGAGGTCATGCAGGTCAACGAGGACCAGACCGGCCTGGGCACCGCCTACGGCGAATGGATGACCAAGCACCTGCCGACGAAGACCGGCAAGCTGCTCGAGGTGCGCGGCCTGCCCGGCAACTCGGTCGACCGCGACCGCCACGTCGGCTTCCGCAAGGTGGTCGAGGCCCCGGGCAACAAGTTCGAGATCGTCGAAGTGGTCGGTAACTGGGACGACGGCACCGCGCAGAAGGTGGTGGCCGATGCCGTGGCCGTGCACAAGAAGTTCGACGGCATGATCGTGCAGGGCGGCTCCACCGGTGCCGTGCGCGCGCTGATCGACGCCAAGCACCCGATGATCCCGGTGGCCGGCGAGTCGGAGAACGGTTTCCGCAAGCTGTGCGCCGAGCGCGCCAAGGACGGCCTGATCTGCAACTCGCTGGGCCAGTCGCCCGGCCTCGTCGCGATCTCGATGAAGGCGGCCGTGGCTGCGCTGCAAGGCAAGGTGATGCCGCAGCTGATCTCGGTGCCGATCCCGCAGACCCAGCACCCGAACTTCAAGGCAGGCGTGAACTTCTTCCCGGACCTCACCGACAACTTCTTCACCACCAACGAGTTCCCGACCTGCGGCGTGAACCTGAAGGCGCAGGACATCATGTCGAAGGACGAGAAGAATAACTGACCACCCTCGGGGCGCCGCCAGCGGACCGGCGTAGCCGGATCCCCGGCGGCCGCTTGATGGATCCGCTGCCGCGAGGACTCAGCTTGGAACCGATCCTCGAACTGATTGACGTCTCCAAGCGCTACGGCGGGGTGCGCGCGCTCGAGCGCGCGCGCTTCGCCTGTGCGCCGGGGCGCATCCATGCCTTGCTCGGCGAGAACGGCGCCGGCAAGTCGACCCTCATCAAGATCATGTCCGGCGTGGTGCAGCCCGACGAGGGCCGCATAGTGCTAGAGGGCCGCGAGCGGCGCTTCCCGCACCCGCAGGACGCGGTGTCGGCCGGCATCGCCTGCATCTTCCAGGAACTGTCGCTGATGCCCGACTTGAGCGTCGCCGACAACATCTGCATCACCAACCCGCCGCGGCGCTTCGGTCTGATCGACCGCCCCGAGCAGCGGCACATCGCCGAGGCCGCGCTGGCACGCGCCGGCGCGGAGGACATCCACCCGCTCGCGCCGGTGGGCAGCCTGTCGCTGTCTCGCCGTCAGATGGTGGAGATTGCCAAGGCACTGTCGCGCAACCCGAAGATCCTCATCCTCGACGAGGCCACCTCGGCACTCACCGCCGCCGACGTGCAGCGCGTCTACACGCTGCTCAAGCGGCTGCGCGACGAAGGCATGGCGATCGTCTACATCTCGCACCGCATGAACGAGATCGCCGAGCTGGCCGATGACTGCTCGGTGTTCCGGAACGGCCAGCATGTGGCCACCTTCGAGGCCGGCTCTCAGAGCGATGCGCAGACGGTCGAGATGATGATCGGCCGCGACATCGAGCATGCCTTCCCGCCCAAGCCGCCGGCGCAGGCGGGTCTCACGGCCCGGGCGCCGGCGCTGGAGACACGCGGCCTGTCGTGGCGGGGCCGGCTGCACGACATCGACCTGACGGCGCGGCCGGGCGAGATCGTTGGCCTGGGCGGGCTGGACGGCCAGGGCCAGCGCGAGTTCTTCCTCGCGCTGTTCGGCGTGTTGCGCGGCGTGGGCGGCGAGCTCAAGCTCGAGGGCAGGCCGGTGCAGCTGCACAGCCCCAAGCAGGCCAAGCGCGACGACTTCGGCATCGCGCTGGTGCCCGAAGACCGCAAGACCGACGGCTTGATGCTGCCGATGTCGGTGCTCGACAACCTCAGCTTCGCCGCGCTGGACCGGCTCAGCCGCGCCGGCATCGTGGCCAGCGGCGCCGAACTGCGCGCAGCCGACGACATGGTGAAGCGCCTGTCCATCAAGGCGCCCGACCTGTCGGTGCCGGTGGGCACGCTGTCGGGCGGCAACCAGCAGAAGGTGGTGATCGCCAAGTGGCTGATGAATGCGCCACGCATCATCCTGCTCAACGACCCGACACGCGGCATCGACGTGGGCACCAAGCAGGAGATCTACCTGCTGCTGCGCCGCCTAGCCGAAGACGGCGCCGCGGTGCTGCTGTACTCGACCGACTATGCCGAGCTGATCGGCTGCTGCGACCGTGTCGCGGTGTTCTTCGACGGCCGCATCGTGCGCTGGCTGGCCGGCGACGAGTTGACCGAACGTGCGCTCGTGGCCAGCGCCCTGAACATGACGACCACGGAGGCGGCGAGCGCATGAGCGACGACTGGAAGTTCCACCTGCGCGAGCACAAGGGCGCCTACGCCGCGGCGGCAATGTTCATCGTCATCTTCGCGCTGTACATCCTCAACCACCAGGCTGGCTGGACGGTGCCGGTGATCACCACCGCCGCCAACAAGGGTGTGCTGCTGGCCATCGTGGCGATGGCGCAGACGCTACCGGTGCTCACCGCCGGCATCGACCTGTCGGTGGGCATGGTGTTCGTGCTCGCCAATTGCGTGGCCTCGCACCTGGTGGTGGGCACGCCGCTGCAGGCGGCCGTCGGCGTGGTCGCGGTGCTCGCGATCGGCGCGCTGTGCGGCTGGATCAACGGCGCGATCATCGTCTACGGCCGGCTGCAGCCGATCATCACCACACTGGCCACCGGCACCGTCTACTACGGCATCTCGCTCGGCCTGCGGCCGGTGCCCGGCGGCGCCGTGCATGCCGGCCTGGCCGATGCGCTGACCGGCTCGCTGCCCGGCGGCGTGCCGGCCATGCTGGTGGTGCTGGTCGGCGTGGTGCTGCTGGTGTGGGTGCCGTACCGCCGCTCGGTAAGCGGCCGTGCGGCGCTGGCCATCGGCTCCTCGGAAGCGGCGGCCTACATGTCGGGCGTGAACATCGGCCGCACCAAGCTGATCGCTTACACGCTAGCCGGGCTGCTGGCGGCCATCGGCGGGCTGCTGTTGACCTTCGTGACCTACTCCGGCGAGGCCTCGTCGACGATCGGCGGCGTCTACACGCTGAACTCGATCGCTGCGGTGGTGATCGGCGGCACCTCACTCGCCGGCGGCGCGGGCACCGCGATCGGCTCGGTATTCGGCGCGCTGGTGCTGCGCACCATCGGAGACCTGCTCTTCGTGTTCGACCTGGAGCCGCTGTGGCAGCCGCTGTTCCAGGGCTTCATCCTGCTCGCCGCGGTGAGCCTGGGCTCTCTGCAGTTGCTCAAGGTGAGCAACCGGCTGGACCTGTTCAAGTGAGGATGCAATGACTGCATTGGCGCTACGCCTGAAGCGCTCCGGCCAGATCCCGGTACTCGCCGCGGCCGGCTGCACGGTGGTGCTGCTGCTCGTGGGCAGCATTTACTCGCCGAACTTCCTTTCGGCCGACTACCTGCTGCTGCAGTTGCAGATCGCCTCCTTCCTCGGCGTCATCGCCACCGGTGCGATGCTGGTGATCCTGCTCGGCGGCATCGACCTGTCGGTGCCCTGGCTGGTGACGGTGGGCGGCGTGATGTCGGCCGCCGCGGCGGGCTGGTGGGGCCCGACCGGCGAGGCCATCGCCATCCCCTTCGGCATCGCCTGCGGCGCGCTGCTCGGCGCGGTCAACGGCTTCGGCGTGGCCTACCTGCGCGTGCCCTCGATGATCTTCACGCTGGGCATCAACGCCGTGGCACAGGGCCTGATCGTGGTGCAGACCGGCGGCTTCGCGCCGCAGGATCGCTCCACCCCGGCGATGCACCTGATCGCCACCGGCCGCTCGCTGCTGGGCATCCCGAACGCGCTGCTGGTGTGGGGGGTGATCGGCGCAGCGACCCTGTTCCTGCTCCATCGCACGACGCTGGGCCGCTCCATTTACGCCGTGGGCAACCGCGAGCGTGCCGCTTACCTGTCGGGCGTGGACACGCGCCGCGTGGTGCTGATGTGCTTCGTGATCGCCGGCGCCTGCTCGGCAGCGGCCGGCGTGCTGCTGACTGGCTACTCGACCAAGGCCTACCAGGCGATGGGTGATGCCTATCAGCTGCCGGCGATTGCCGCGGTGGTGCTCGGCGGCACCAACATTCTCGGCGGCCGCGGCTCCTACCTTGGCACCATCGTCGGCGTGGTGCTGATCACGTTGCTGCAGTCGATCCTGTCGGTCGCACAGATTCCCGAGATGGGCCGTCAGGTGACCTACGGTGTGGTGATCATCACGATGCTGCTGATCTACGGCCGCGGCCGCCGCCATTCGGCCTGACCTTCAACGAACCTGAGGAGCCATCCCATGGCCGCTGAAACCGGCACCCGATTCGAGCCGCTCGACCCGCGCTTCAACGCGCTGCACTTCGGCACGGCGCAGATCGAGAAGATCGCCACCGCCTGCCGCTGGGCCGAAGGGCCGGCATGGTTCGCGGCCGGGCGCTACCTCGTCTGGTCCGACATCCCGAACGACCGCATGCTCCGCTGGGACGAGACCGATGGCTCCGTCTCGGTGTTCCGCCAGCCGGCGATGAACACCAACGGGCACACCGTCGACCTGCAGGGCCGGCTGGTCTCGTGCGAGCACCGAGGACGCTGTGTTTCGCGCACCGAGCACGACGGCTCGCGCACCGTGCTCGCCTCGCAGTTCGAAGGCAAGCGCTTCAACTCGCCGAACGATGTGGTCGTGAAGTCCGACGGCAGTCTCTGGTTCACCGACCCGAGCTACGGTATCGACAGCGAATACGAAGGTGAGGCCGCGCCGAGCGAGATCGGTGCGCGCAATGTCTATCGCGTTGGCGCCGACGGCGGCGAGGTCACCTGCGTCGCGACCGGCTTCGTGCAGCCGAACGGCCTGGCGTTTTCACCGGACGAACGGCTGCTCTATATCGCCGACACCGGCGCCACGCACGTGCCAGACGGCCCGCGCCACATCCGCCGCTTCGAGCTCGGTGCCGAGGGACGCAGCCTGAGCGGCGGCGAGGTGTTCGCGACCTCCACCGCCGGCCTGTTCGACGGCTTTCGCATCGACACGAACGGCAACCTTTGGACCAGCGCCGGCGACGGAGTGCACTGCTACGCGAGCGACGGCGCGCTGCTGGGCAAGATCCGCCTGCCCGAGGCGGCGGCCAACGTGTGCTTCGGCGGGCCGAAGCTGAACCGCCTGTTCATCTGTGCCACGACTTCACTTTATGCCGTGTACCTCAACGCGCGCGCGGCCGCGCGGCCTGCGGCGCCGGGCGCGCGATGAACGCACGGGGCCTCGGCCTGCCGCCGCAGCCGATGTCAGTCGACCGGCTGTCGGACCGGCTCGCGATGCTGCTCGCGGCGCAGATCGACAGCGGTGAACTGCAACCCGGCGACCGGTTGCCTACCGAGGCGCAGCTGTCGCAATTGCATGGCGTGTCGCGCAGCGTGGTGCGCGAGGCGATGCACCAACTGCGCTCGCGTGGCCAGTTGCGCTCACGCCAGGGTTCGGGCGTGTTTGTCGATGTGGCGGCGCTGAGCCAGCCGCTGGCGTTCGACTCGCGCGTGCTGACGTCGATGACCTCGGTGGTGCAGGTGGTCGAGGTGCGGCGTGCCCTCGAAGGCGAGATCGCCGCTCTGGCGGCTGAGCGCGCCACGCGCCCCCAGATTCGCAGCCTGCACGACGCGCTTGCCAAGCTCGACGCCGCCACCGCTGCCGGTGCCGACGGCGTCGCCGAAGACCTGATGTTCCATCGGCGCATCGCCGAAGCGACTGGCAACCCGCAGTTCGGCCTGCTGCTCGGATTTCTCGAGCAATACCTGCGCGAAGCGATGCGCGTGACGCGCGGCAATGAGGCGCGCCGCTCCGACTTTGCGAGCGCCGTGCGCGCCGAACATGCAGACATCGTCGCCGCCATTGCAGCGCACGACATGGACGGCGCCCGCCGCATGGCTGTGCGCCACATGCAGCACGCCGCGCAACGGCTCACCGAAGGTGGCGTGATCGCGCCGGTGTCGGTGGTGGCACGCGCCGGCAAGATCGCCCGCCCCGCGTCGACACCCGGAAGGTCCACACCATGAACCCACGCATCGGCGTGATCGGCCTCGGCGCCATGGGCCGCGGCATGGCGCAGTCGCTGCGGCGCGGTGGCTACGATGTGCATGTGTGCGATGTGCGTGCCGACGCCGCACATTCCTTCGCGGCCGACGGGGGCACGGCCTGCGCCACGCCGGCCGCGCTGGCGGCCGCGTGCGAGGTGGTGATCAGCGTCGTCGTCAATGCCGAGCAGACCGAGGCGGTGCTGTTCGGCGAGCACGGCGCCGCAGCGGCGCTGCAACCGGGCAGCGTGCTCGTCATGTGCTCGACCGTTGCGCCAGGCTGGTCGGTCGCGCTCGAGGCGCGGCTGGCCGAGATGGGCGTGCTGTACCTCGATGCGCCGATCTCCGGCGGCGCCGCGAAGGCCGCCTCGGGCCAGATGACGATGATGACCGCCGGCAGCGCTGCCGCGTATTCGAAGGTCGGAGCGGCGCTCGATGTGATGGCCGGCAAGGTCTACCGCCTCGGCGATCGCGCCGGCAACGGCAGCAAGGTGAAGATCATCAACCAGCTGCTTGCCGGCGTGCACATCGCCGCTGCCGCCGAGGCCATGGCGCTCGGCCTGCGCGAAGGCGTGGACGCCAACGCGCTCTACGAGGTCATCACGCACAGCGCCGGCAACAGCTGGATGTTCGAGAACCGCATGGCGCATGTGCTGGAGGGTGACTACACGCCGCTCTCGGCCGTCGACATCTTCGTGAAGGACCTGGGCCTCGTGCTCGACACGGCGCGCGCCACCAAGTTCCCGCTGCCGCTCTCGGCCACCGCGCACCAGATGTTCATGCAGGCCTCGACTGCCGGCTTCGCGAACGAAGACGACAGCGCGGTGATCAAGATCTTTCCGGGTATCACTCTTCCAGAGAGGAAGTCGTGAGACCGGGCCGGGCGCCGGGCGGCGCCGAGCCGGTCCGTATCCGAGCGTCACTACGGGACCCCGTCGATGCCCGCGCGGATCGACCGGCGTGCCCGCCGGGCCAGGGGCGGTCGTGATTCTCGGCTGCATTGCCGACGACTTCACCGGCGCCACCGACCTCGCGAACAACCTCGTGCGCGCCGGCATGCGCGCGGTGCAGACGATCGGCGTGCCGGCCGGCCCGCTCGATGTCGGGGCCGACGCAGTCGTCGTCGCGCTGAAGTCGCGCACCATCCTCGCAGCCGACGCGGTGGCGCAGTCGCTCGCGGCGCTGCGCTGACTGCAGGCGCAGGGCGTGTCGCAGGTCTATTTCAAATACTGCTCGACCTTCGACTCCACGCCCGCCGGCAACATCGGCCCGGTGGCCGACGCGCTGCTCGACGCGCTGCACGGCGAAGGTCTGGGCTTCACGATCGCCTGTCCCGCGTTCCCCGAGAACTAGCGCGCCGTCTTCAAGGGCTACCTGTACGCGGGCGACGTGCTGCTCAACGAGAGCGGCATTCAGAACCACCCGCTGACACCGATGACGGACGCGAACCTGGTGCGCGTGCTGCAGGCGCAGACGCGGCGCCGCGTCGGCCTCGTCGCCCACGACGTGGTGGCGCGTGGCCCCGCCGCGATTCGCGAACGCTTCGCGGTGTTGCAGCGCGAGGGCGTCTCGATCGCCGTGCTCGATGCTGCGCCATCGCCGAGCACGCGCGCGCCGATGCGCTGCCGCCGGTCACCGGGCTGCGGGCGGTAGTGTCGGGCAGTTGCTCGCTCGCCACCCACGAACAAGTGCGCGTGTTCCGCGCCAGTGGCCGGCCGGCGCGCGCGATCGACCCGCTGGCGATCGCCATCGGCGACGACGACGCCGAGCGCGTGCTGGCGTGGGCCGCGCCGTTGCTGAACGACGGGCCGGTGCTGGTGTACGCGACCGCCGAAGCAGCCGCCGTGCAGGCCGTGCAGTCGACGCTCGGCGTCGCGCAGGTTGGTGAATTGGTCGAGCGCACGCTCGCGCGCATTGCGGTCGGTCTCGTCGAACGCGGCGTTCGGCAGCTCGTGGTCGCCGGTGGCGAGACCTCTGGCGCGGTAGTGCAGGCGCTCGGCGTGCAGCGAATGACGATCGGCCCGCAGATCGACCCCGGCGTGCCGTGGACCGCGGCACGCTCGCCGGTGTGTGCGGGCGAGGTGCTGCACCTCGCGCTGAAGTCGGGCAACTTCGGCGCCACCGATTTCTTCACGAAGGCCTTCGAGCGGATC